>WNGH01002190.1_pt1 | contig 30963 bp, 28 predicted proteins | sample 5400631 | NCBI WGS metagenome assembly WNGH01 (sample SAMN13153373, study PRJNA577476) | soil metagenome | isolation source: 115 cm soil or saprolite under Garry oak tree replicate 1 | place: USA:California | collected 2016-06-15
TGTCGCGCCCCGTCTCGCCGAGCTCGGCGAATTCCTCTGGGGTGTAGTAGCGGGCCACGGGGAGATGCTGAGCCGAGGGGCGCAGGTACTGCCCCAGGGGGAGGATGTTGACGTCGGCCTCGCGGAGATCGCGCATCGTTTCGACCAGCTCCTCGCGCTCCTCGCCCAGCCCGAGGATGATGCCCGACTTCGTGAGCAGGCCCGGCTCGGACCGACGGGCCCGCCTGAACAGCTCCAGCGTGCGCTCGTACCGACCGCCGTGGCGGGCCAGCTTGTACAGCCGCGGCACCGTCTCGGTATTGTGGTTGAGGATATCGGGGCCGGCATCGATGACGGTCTGAAGCGCCCCGGCCTGCCCCTGGAAGTCGGGAATCAGCAGTTCGACGCGGCAGGCCGGCGCCTCGCGGCGGATGGCGAGGACGGTGGCGGCGAAGACCCGCGCGCCGCCGTCGGCCAGATCGTCGCGGTTCACCGAGGTGATCACCACGTGCTCCAGGCCGAGCTCGCGCACGGCGTTTCCCACGCGTTCGGGCTCCTCACGATCCTCCCAGGCGGGCTTGCCATGAGCCACCGCGCAGTATCCGCAGTTTCGCGTGCAGATATCGCCGAGGATCATGAACGTCGCCGTCGAGTCCTCCCAGCACTCGCCGATGTTCGGGCAATGCGCCTCCTCGCACACGGAGTGCAGGTTCCACTGCCGCATCAGGCCCTTCAATCGGATGTAGTTCGGGCCTCCGGGCGCGCGCACCTTGAGCCACGCCGGCTTGGGCGCGGCTGCGGGCCTGGGTGAGTCCAGGAGAGGGAGAGAAATTCCCATGGAGACGTGTCCTTTTCCCGTCGGCTCACGTCATTATGGCACACATTTCACAAGCGTAAAAGGCACCCTGGCCATCGCCGCGAGGGCGAGCGCGGTGCGGATGGAAGAGGCGAGGACTCAGGCGTTCAGGGGAGCGTTTGGCGGCTCGGCGATGGCCTTCCGCGCTGCAGAGTGGCGATGACCGTCGAGAGGTGGCTGGGGTCTGCCGGCTTCACGATGTGTGTGTCGAATCCAGCCTCGAGGGTTTTCCGGCGATCCTCGGCTTGCCCGTATCCGCTCAGGGCAATCAGCCCCACGTCCTTGCTCCGGCTGGCCCGGAGCTGGCGAGCGACCTCGTAGCCATCCACTCCGGGCAGTCCGAGATCGATCACCACGATGTCTGGGATCAGGGAGAGCGCCATCTCGATGCCGGTGGGGCCGTCGCAGGCGCCGTAGACCTCATGGCCGGCCAGGGTGAGGAGCATCTGCAGCATCTCGCGGGCGTCATCGTTGTCCTCGACGAGAAGGATGCGGCTCCGACCGATCTCGTGCCCGGAGACCTTGACGCCATCGGAGTCCGGAACGGGCGGGGCGCTCCGCGGGAACCGAACGGTGAACCGGCTTCCGCACCCCTTGCCGTCGCTCGCCGCCTGCACGCTTCCGCCGTGCAGCTCCACGAGCTGCCGGGCCAGGGACAGGCCGATCCCCAACCCGCCCTGCGTGCGCTCGGGCGCGCGGTCCGCCTGGAAGAAGAGGTCGAAAGCGTGCGCGAGGGCCTCTGGCGACATGCCCACCCCTGTGTCCACGATCTCCACCACGCTATCGTCGTCCTCGGGGCGTACCCGGATGTCGATGCTCCCTCCGGCCGGAGTGTACTTGAGGGCATTCCCGACGAGGTTGATGAGGATCTGATCGATCCGCACCGAATCCGCCTCCACCCAGGCCTCCTCGCTCTGCACGCTGATCACGTGCCCGGCCATCCGCTCCCCCGCCTCCAGCGTCTTCAAGCAGCGATCGACGCTCTCGGCCAGGTTGACGATCGACCGGTTGAGGCTGATCTTTCCGGTGGTGATCCGGCTGACGTCGAGCAGGTCGTCGACCAGATGCGTCAGATTCTCCAGCTGCCGCCGGATGACGCCGCGCGCGCGATCGGCCGGATCTCCCCCCACCCGCTCGAGGACGCCGAGGGCGGAGGTGATGGCTCCCAGCGGATTGCGCAGCTCGTGGGCGAGCATGGCCACGAACTGCTCCTTGCGCAGGTCGCGCTGCTCGATCTCGCGATAGAGGAGGCAGTTGTCGATGGCCATGGCCGCCCGCGCGCCCAGCTCCTCGACCATCATGATCCGGACCGGGTCATAGGGCTTGCGTGGCTCGCCCACCGCCACCGCGAGCACGCCCAGAGTCGTCCCGCGCGCGTGGAGGGGGCAGGCCACTCCTCGCACCACCGACTCGTCTCCTCCCCTGTCGATGAGAAGCTGGCTCCCCAAGGACCGGACAGCCCGCTCCATGCTCGCCGACAGGGATGTCTCCGCTTCGGCCGTGCCCCGTGAGGCATCCCCATGGCGAACGTGCACGGTGTCCCCGTCTGCCGCGGACAGCCGGAGCATCGCGAAGTCACCGAAATCGGGCACCATCAGGCCGAGGATCGTATTCGCCGTCGTCTCAAGGTCGAGTGACCGGGTCATGCTCTTCCCGGCATCGCCGAGGAAGACCGCCCTGAGATTCGCCGCTTCCGCAGCCGCCCGCCGCGCCTGTTCCTCGGCCAGGGCCACCCGCTCCTCCGCCTGCCGCTTCAGCTGCTCGGTCATCTTGAACAGGTCGACGAACACCTTCACCTTGGTTCTCAGCACTTCGGGCACGACCGGGGTCAGGATGTAGTCGACGGCGCCCAGCGAGTAGCCCTGGAGGGCGTGGTGCTCGTCGCTTCCCGCCGTCATGAAGATGATGGGAATGTGCTGCAGGCGCGGCCGCTGCCGGATGAGGGCGGCCGCCTCGAACCCGTCCATGTCCGGCATGTTCACGTCCAGGAGGATGAGGGCGAACTCGCGCTCGAGGAGCTGCCGCAGGGCGTCCGCGCCGGAGCCGACGCAGACCACGTTCTCTCCGAGGTCGGCGAGGAGGGCCTCCATGGCGATGAGCTTGGAGGGCCGGTCGTCGACCACCAGGATGTTGACGCGGTCCGCTCGACCCATCGGGGGGGAAGCCATGCCCACGGGCTACCGGAGCAGCCAGGCGCGAAGCTTCGCGACCAGCTCCTCGGGATCCACCGGCTTCGCCAGATAGTCCGAGGCGCCGGCTTCGATGCACTTCTCCCGGTCGCCCTTCATGGCCTTGGCCGTCACCGCGATGATGGGCAAGCTCTTGAAGCGCCCGTCCGCCCGGATGGTCCGCGTCGTCTCGAACCCGTCCATCTCGGGCATCATGACGTCCATGAGCACCACCTCGATGTCGTGGGAGGCGTCCAGGATCCCCACGGCCGCGCGACCTGTCTCCGCCGACACGATGCTCATGTCATGACGCTCCAGGATGCTCGTGAGGGCGAAGATGTTCCGGATGTCGTCGTCCACGATGAGCACCCGGCGCCCCGCGAGAGCCCGGCTCCCGAAGTGCATCTCCTCGAGGATCTGCCGCTGTCGGTCCGACATCCGCCCCACGGGCCGGTGAAGTCGGAGCGTGCACTCGTCGAGAAGGCGCTCCGGCGAGGTGACGGAGATGGCGGTGAGCCCACTCCCGCCGGACTTGAGCATTGCGTCGACGGCCTCGCCCAGCCCCGCCGATCCGTACACGATGAGGGGAATCTCCCCCATGCTCCGAACGTCGCCGAGGGCTTCCAGCTCTGTCTCCTCCGGCCTCGTGCTGAGGACGAGACAATCGGCGCGACCCGTGCAGAGCCAGTCGGCCGCGGCGGTGATGGTGGGCACCGCGACGATGTTGACGTCGTCCGCGGCGAGCAGCTCGATGAGCTCGTCCCGCGTCGCATCTTCTGGATGAACGAGAATGAGATACTTCCGGGCCCGATCGACGTAGCGCCCGAGCCCTTCGATCGCCTCCACCAGCTCCTCCCGCGTCTTGACGGGCTTGGCGAGGACAGACAGTGCTCCCAGCGCGCTTCCCCGCGTGAGGTCCTCGCCCGTGGTGATCACCTTGACGGGGATGTGCCGGGTCTCGAAGTCGTTCTTGAGCCGTTCCAGCACCCGCCAGCCATCGATGTCGGGGAGCGAGATATCGAGGCTGACGGCCGAGGGGTGATACTGGCGGGCGAGGGCAAGGGCGCTGGTGCCGAAGGCCGTCACCAGCGTCTTGAAGTTCGCCTCGTGGGCCACCTCGACGAGGAGCCGGACGAAGGCGACATCGTTCTCCACGATGAGAAGCGTCCGGTCGCCCGGCTGGATCGCCTCGCGATCGTCCCCCGCCTCGTTCAGCATCCGTGGAGGCTCGTCCGCGTCGCGCGTCGGAGCCACCGCGGGCCAGTTCGTCGTCTCCACGAGCACGGGCGCCTGTCGGGTCGAGCTCTGCGGGGCGTGCGTCTGAGGTAGGTACAGGGTGAAAGTGCTGCCGCGCCCGGGCGCGCTCGTGAGATGGATCTCTCCTCCGAGGAGTCGCGCGATCTCGCGGCTGATGGCGAGGCCGAGTCCCGTCCCCCCGTACTTGCGGCTCGTGCTGCCGTCGGCCTGCTGGAAGGCCTCGAAGATGATGAGCTGCTTGTCGCCGGGAATCCCGATGCCCGTGTCGTCCACCGCGAACGCGAGCACGGAGTCGGCCCTCCGGAGGCTGCTGCTGAGCCCGCGCGCGTCGCTCTCGGCCTGGCTGATGGTCAGGGAGACCTTTCCCTCCCGGGTGAACTTGAACGCGTTCGACAGCAGGTTCTTGATCACCTGTTGCAGGCGCTTGGCGTCGGTCAGCATGGCCCGGGGCGCCGCGGGATCGAGGTTGACCGTGAACTCGAGGCCCTTCGACTCCGCGACGTGGCGGAAGGTGCGTTCCACGTAGTTGTGCAGGTCGGAGAGCCGGAGCTCGCCGATGTCCACGGCCACCGTGCCCGACTCGATCTTCGAGAGGTCGAGGATGTCGTTGATGAGGAGGAGAAGGTCCGTCCCCGACGAGTGGATGGTCTTGGCGAACTCCGTCTGCTTGCCCGTGAGATTGCCGTCGGGATTCTTGGAGAGCTGGTCCGACAGGATGAGGAGGCTGTTGAGCGGCGTGCGCAGCTCGTGCGACATGTTGGCGAGAAACTCGGACTTGTACTTCGAGGTGAGGGCGAGCTGCTCGGCTTTCTCCTCGAGAGCTTTGCGAGCCTGCTCCACCTCCTGGTTCTTGCGCTCCACCTCCACGTTCTGGTGGGCGAGGAGGCGGGCCTTTTCCTGCAGCTCCTGGTTGGTGTTCTGGAGCTCTTCCTGCCGGCTCTGCAGCTCTCCCGCGAGCGACTGGGACTGGGTGAGGAGGTCCTCCGTCCGCATGTTCGCCTCGATGGTGTTGATCACGATGCCGATGCTCTCCGTCAGCTGATCGAGGAGGGCCTGGCCGGCGGCATTGAACGGATCGAAGGAGGCGAGCTCGAGGACCGCCTTGACCTGTCCTTCGAAGAGGATGGGCAGCACGATGATGTTCACGGGGGCGGAGTGCCCGAGCCCCGAGGAGATCCGGATGTAGTCGCCCGGGACGTTGGACAGATGGATCTTCTGCTTCTCGAGGGCGCACTGCCCGACCAGGCCTTCTCCGAGGTAGAACTCGTCGGCCACCGTCCCCGGCCGCTCGTGGGCGTAGCTGGCGAGCAAGGTGAGCTTGGCGGGCTCCTCCGCGCCTTTCAGGATGTAGAAGACACCATGGCGCGCGTGGACCACGGGGGCGAGCTCGGACAGAATGAGCCGTGCCACCGTGACGAGATCCTTCTGTCCCTGGAGCATGCGGCTGAACTTGGCGAGGTTCGTCTTCAGCCAGTCCTGCTCGCTGTTCTTGAGGGTGGTGTCCTTGAGGTTGCGAATCATCTCGTTGATGTTGTCCTTGAGGGCAGCCACCTCTCCCTGCGCCTCGACCTTGATGGACTGGGTCAGGTCGCCCTTGGTCACCGCCGTCGCCACCTCGGCGATGGCGCGGACCTGGGTGGTCAGGTTGGCGGCGAGCTGGTTCACGTTGTCCGTGAGGTCTTTCCACGTTCCCGCCGCGCCCGGGACGCGGGCCTGGCCGCCGAGCTCGCCGTCCACGCCGACCTCGCGGGCCACCGTGGTCACCTGGTCGGCGAACGTGGCGAGCGTGTCGATCATGCTGTTGATGGTGTCGGCGAGCTCGGCGATCTCGCCCTTGGCCTCGAGTGTCAGCTTCTGCCTGAGATCGCCGTTGGCCACTGCAGTCACGACCTTCGCGATGCCGCGGACCTGGCTCGTGAGGTTGGCGGCCATGAAGTTGACGTTTTCCGTGAGGCCTCGCCAGGTGCCGGAGACATCCTGCACCTGGGCCTGGCCGCCCAGCTTGCCCTCGGTGCCCACCTCGCGGGCCACGCGCGTCACCTCCGCCGCGAAAGAGCTCAGCTGATCGACCATGGTATTGACCGTGTTCTTGAGCTCGAGGATCTCGCCCTTGACCTCGACGGTGATCTTCTTCGAAAGATCGCCCGCGGCCACCGCCTTGGTCACGTCCGCGATGTTGCGCACCTGACTCGTGAGGTTGCTCGCCATGAAGTTGACGCTGTCCGTGAGGTCCTTCCACGTCCCCGCCACGTCCCGCACGTCGGCCTGGCCGCCCAGCTTGCCGTCCGTGCCCACCTCGCGGGCCATGCGCGTCACCTCCGCCGCGAAAGAGCTCAGCTGATCGACCATGGTGTTGACCGTGTTCTTGAGCTCGAGGATCTCGCCCTTGACCTCGACGGTGATCTTCTTCGACAGGTCCCCCGCGGCCACCGCCTTGGTCACGTCCGCGATGTTGCGCACCTGGTTCGTGAGGTTGCTCGCCATGAAGTTGACGCTGTCCGTGAGATCCTTCCACGTCCCCGCCACGTCCCCCACGTCGGCCTGGCCGCCCAGCTTGCCGTCCGTGCCCACCTCGCGGGCCACGCGCGTCACCTCCGCCGCGAACGACCGCAGCTGATCGACCATCGTGTTCACGGTATTTTTCAGCTCGAGAATCTCACCCTTGACGTCGACGGTGATCTTCTTCGAAAGATCGCCCGCGGCCACCGCCTTCGTCACGTCCGCGATGTTGCGCACCTGGCTCGTGAGGTTGCTCGCCATGAAGTTGACGCTGTCCGTGAGATCCTTCCACGTCCCCGAGACACCCTCGACCTTGGCCTGGCCCCCCAGCTTGCCCTCGGTGCCCACCTCACGGGCCACGCGCGTGACCTCGGACCCGAATGACCGGAGCTGATCGACCATGGTGTTGATGGTGTTCTTCAGCTCGAAGAATTCGCCCTTCACGTCCACGGTGATCTTCTTTGAGAGGTCGCCGTTGGCCACGGCCGTGGTCACGTCCGCGATGTTTCGCACCTGGCCCGTCAGGTTGCCGGCCATGGAGTTGACGCTGTCCGTGAGGTCCTTCCAGGTCCCGGCCACGCGCTTGACGTTCGCCTGCCCGCCCAGCTTGCCTTCCGTGCCCACCTCGCGGACCACGCGCGTGACCTCGGAGGCGAACGAGCCGAGCTGGGCGACCATGCTGTTGACGACCACGGCCGTGCGGAGAAACTCGCCCTCGAGTCGCCCGTCGTCCGTTTCGAGGACCATGGACTGCGAGAGGTCGCCCTTGGCCACGGCGCCGATCACGCGCGCCATCTCCTGCGTGGGGGAGACGAGATCGTCGATGAGCGAGTTGACGGACGAGACGCACTCCGCCCATCCCCCGCTCATCCCCGAGGCCGCGGCGCGCTGATGGATCTTGCCCTGCTCGCCGATGACGCGATTCAGGCGCTCGAGCTCGGAGGCGAGGTGCTCGTTCATCTCCGCGATGTCGTTGAAGGTGTCGGCGATCTTCCCGGCCATTCCCGGCCAGTTCATGGGCAACCGGACGGAGAAGTCTCCCCTCCTCAGCGTCTTCAGCGCGGTGAGGAGGGTGCCGGAATCGATCTCGTCGGTGGGGGAGGCCGGAAGTGTAGCCATGTTTTCACGCTCCTCGATGGCACGACGCCACGTGCTGCTCCGTCGATGCGCCTGGAGAGAAACAGGAAACCGGGGGCAAGAGCGGTGCCAGGAGGGGGACGACATGAGCCCGTGGAAGGGCTAGGTTTCTTGCGGAGATGGGGGTGATGGAAACCGCGCGTGGGCGTACCCAGAAGCGGCGAAGTTTCATGGTCGGAAATTCCTACCGGGTTTTTCTTACCTTGATGGAGCGGCGCGAATCTAATCCCGACAACGAGCTAAGAGGCGAGTCTGCTTGGTGATTTTGGTGCGAGGGGGTCTGCCCCCCGCCAAACTCTGAGGTGCGAATCGGAAGGCCGGGTCTTCGATGAGACCCGGCCTTCCGTTTGACGCTAGGGCCTGTTGTCAGACCTTGCGGACGTTGGCCGCCTGGAGCCCCTTCGGGCCCCTGGTCACTTCGAACTCGACCTTGTCACCCTCGGCCAGGCTCTTGAAGCCCTGGCCCTGAACGGCGCTGAAGTGCACGAACACGTCCTCGCCGCCCTCCTGGGAGATGAAGCCAAACCCCTTCGCATCGTTGAACCACTTCACGCTTCCCTGAGCCATTTCTACGACCTCTTTCTTTGAGGCATGCCGCCTCGGTGATGCCCCGTCACCATGACGGGGGCGCCCTCCGGAATGGGAGGACAAACAAAAACGCCGCGGGACTTGAGGTCCTCGCGGCGCTGAACTCGATCTCGCGACTTCATGTTCGCTACCAATCGGTATCCGAGTGAACCTCCTACCAAGCTGTTCCCATGATACCACAGGTCAGCACGAAGGGGCCCACCACTTGCAAATTTTCATGGTGCCGAAAGGGGGATTCGCTTTGGCCGCGAACTGGAGAATCGTTCCAGGCGCGGGGGAGCAGGGGTGGGGAGGAGGTGCTGCGCGCGCTCAGCCGACGCGCGGTGCGCGCACCTCGACATCGTGGTCGGTGAACTCCCAGCGCCAGGGGCCGGTGCCCAGGATGAAAACCTGCATGAGCGCCTCTTCGGCCTGCACGGTGTGCTGCAGGTCATGCGCCGTCCACAGGTTGAGCAGCATGCTCAGCGTGACGACCCCGTACTCGGGGTGGTTGGCGACACGTTCCAGATCGGCCGGGGCGAGGGCGTGGATCAGGCGCGCATTCTCGCGGCGCAGCTCGGCCAGGGCGTGTACGTTGTCACGCGGCGAACGCTCGGGTTCCGGGTTGCTGGGCGCCGAGGGGTCGTAGGGGACAATGTCCTCACCTGCCAGCAGATTGCGCAGGCGGACCGAGAAGAGGTGGCGTTCGGTGAATAGCAGATGCGCCAGGCATTCTGCGGCTGACCATTCGCCCGGCGCGGGGGGTCGTTCGAGCACGTCCGGCGGCACACTCGCCACCAGGTGCTCCCAGCGGGCAACTGTCGTCGACATGACCGATCGTGCCGCGTCCAGCGTGTTTCCCATGTTCAGGCACCTCCGTTCCGCTGGCTAGCGGAGCCGTACCGCGCCCGAGTTTTCACGATCAGAGGACACGAAGCGCGACGCCCGCTTCGCGATTCATGGTGCCGAAGGGGGGACTCGAACCCCCACGGGTTGCCCCACACGCCCCTCAAACGTGCGCGTCTGCCAATTCCGCCACTTCGGCGCCAGCGAGGGGTGAGTATGCCCGGGCCCCTTCGGCCTTGTCAATGAGTCCAGGACGTCGAATGAGCCCAGGACGTCGAATGACCGCAGGACGTCACCAGCCCAGCCGCTCACGCCAGAGGAGCGCGCGCCCAACAGCAGGACGGATCACCGGCCAACACGAATGGCGCGTCCAACTCCAGACTGGCGAAGCCGGGGATCGAGGGCGTCCCGGATCCCCTCGCCCACGAGGTTGTAGGAGAGAACCGTGATCAGAATCGCCAACCCGGGGTAGAGGGTGAGCCACCAGGCGTAGGTGATCAGGTCTTTGCCGTCGTTGAGGATATTGCCCCAGGTCGCATAGGGGGGCTGGACACCCAGGCCGAGAAAGGACAGCCCGGACTCGGTCAGGATGGCGGCGGGAATGCCGAGTGTCATGGCCACGAGCACCGGCGCCATGGCGTTGGGCAGGATATGCTTGAAGATCACGCGCAATGCCCCCGCTCCGATCGACTCCGACCAGATGACGAACTCGCGCTCGCGCAGGGCGAGGAACTCCGCGCGCACCAGCCGCGTCACCCCCATCCATCCCGTGAGGCCGATGACGGCCATGATGGTCCAGATCGAGGGCTTGAGAAAGGCGAGCACGGCCAAGAGCAGGAAGAAGCGCGGGAAGACGAGCATGAGGTCCACGAGCCGCATGATGGTGGCGTCCACCACGCCGCCGTGATAGCCCGCGGCGGCCCCGAGCAGGATGCCGATCAGGGTGGCGATGCCCACGGAAACGAATCCCACGGCCAGAGAGATGCGGGAGCCGTGGAGCAGGCGCGAGAGCACATCGCGCCCGATCTGATCGGTGCCGAGCCAGTGCTTGGCGGAGGGACGGGTCAGAATCTTCTTCATGTCGGGCTTGTTGGGGTCCCAGGGGGCGAGGGCGGGCGCGCACACCGCGATGGCGATGAGGATCCCCACCACCACGGCCCCGCCGCACGCCAGCTGGTTGCGTGAGAAGGTCCGCCAGAAAAGGCGAAGCTCGCCGCGCCGCGAGCGAGCCGGGCCCGGCACGTCAGCGCCGCCGACGCCGGGACGAGAAGCGGATGCGTGGATCCACCACCCCGTACGCGAGATCGGCGAAGAGGTTGGCGAGAAGCGTCAGGCTCGCCACGATGACGAGATTGCCCATGATGACGGGGTAGTCGCGCGCGAACACCGACTGGACCATGAGCTGCCCCATGCCCGGGATGGCAAAGATGCTCTCGATGATGATGCTGCCGCCGATGAGACCGGGCAGGGAGAGCCCGAGGATGGTGACCACGGGCAGGAGCGCGTTGCGAAGGGCGTGCTTGCCGATGACCACGGGCTCGGCCAGTCCCTTGGCGCGGGCGGTCTGGACATAGTCCTGACGGATCACCTCGAGCATGCTCTGGCGCATGTAGCGCGAGAGTCCCGCGAGACCGCCGAAGGCAGCCACGGCCACGGGCAGGAAGAGATGGCTCACGAAGTCCCACTGCTGGCGCCAGAAGGTCATGTACTCGTAGTTGAGCGACCGGAGCCCGGAAATCGGCAACCAATCGAGGTTGACCCCGAAGAGGATCATCAGGAGCAAGGCCAGCCAGAAGTCGGGCGTGGCGAAGCCGATGAAGACGAAGATCGTCGTGATCTTGTCGAAGAGCGAGTATTGCCGCGTGGCCGAGGCGACCCCGATGGGAATGGCCAGGGTGAAGATGATCAGGAGCTGCAGGATGTTCAGGAAGAGCGTGATGGGCAGGCGCTCGCCGATCTTCGCCAGGACGGGCCTCGCGTCGGGCTGGAAGGAGCGGCCGAAGTCCAGGCGAACGATCCGGCTCAGCCACCTCCAGTACTGGACGTGAAAGGGCTTGTCGAGACCGAACTCCTCGTTGAGCTTCTGAACGAGCTTGGGGTCCTGCCCCGTTTCCTCGCTGCGAAGGTAGTCGAAGGGCCCGCCCGGGGCCAGCTGGATGACGAGGAAGGAGATGAAGGTGATCCCGATGAGGAGCGGGATCGCCAGCACCAGCCGGCGGAGGGCGAAGAGGGCCATCTAGGGCGAAGCGTACCGCTGCAGCGACTTCGGCACGAACCAGTCGATGAAGTTGTAGTCGATGCCGGCCGGCTCGACCTTGATGCCCCGCATGCGCGAGGTGACCACGGGCAAGGTCTCCCGGAAGTACAGGAACACGTACGGCTGGTCCTCGGCCAGGATCTGCTGGATCCGGTGATAGGTGGCCACGCGCTCCTGCTGGTGGCAGGTGGCCCGGCCCTTTTCCAGCAGCGCATCGACCTCGGGGTTCGCGTAGGAGAAGGAGTTGAGCTGGTCGGGACCGTTCTGGGTGGAGTGCCACACCGCGTACTGGTCGGGGTCGACCCCCGTCCCCCAGCCGAGCACGATGGCGTCGAAGCGCTTCTGCTTGATGTATTCCTTGAGGAGGGCGGCCCACTCGATGGTCTGGATATCCGTCTGGACGCCGATCTCCTTGAGCCGCTGCTGGATGATCTCGGCGACCTTCTTGCGCTCCTCGTTGCCCTGATTGGTCCGGATGGTGAAGCTGAACGGCTGCCCCTCCTTGTTTCGGAGAATCCCGTCCCCGTTCCGATCGGTCCACCCCGCCGCGGCCAGGAGCGCCCTCGCCTTGGTCGGGCTGAACTCATAGCGCTTGACCTTGTCGGTATAGGCCCAGGTGCCAGGTCGATACGGCCCCGTCGCCTCGCGCCCCAACCCCATCACCACGCCCTCGATCAGCTCCGCCTTGTTGATGGCGTGCGCGAAGGCCTGCCGGACGCGCCGATCCTTGAATCTCTCGTCCTTCAAGTTGAACCCGAGGTACGTATAGCGGTTGGCCGCGTAGTGATACTTGTTGTAGTCCTTCTTGAAGGCCGGGTAGTCCGTCTGGCGCTCGTACTGGATGGCCGTGAGCTCGGCCATGTCCACGCCCTTGGCCTTGAGCTCGAGAAAGATGGTCGCCTGGCTGGGAATGATGCGGTAGACGATGCGGCCGATGTAGGGCCGTCCCTCGATGTAGTAGTCCTTGTTCGCCACCAGCACGACCTTCTCGCCGCTCTTCCACTCGTGGAACCGGTACGGCCCGGTGCCCACGGGCTTCAGGTTCTGGGGCGCCTCGCGGAGCTTGCCCTCCTCGACGGCCTTCTCGAGCAGGTGCCTGGGTAGCATGGACTGGCCCCAGCTCCCCAGCGCCTTGGCGAAGGGCTGGGCATACGTGACGCGCACCGTGTACGGGTCGAGGGCCTGCACCTCCTTGACGGGCTCGAAGTCGTCTCGATAGGCCGTGGGCGTCTTGGGGTTCATCATGGCTTTGTACGTGAAGATCACGTCGTCCGCCGTGAAGGGACGACCGTCGTGCCACTTCACGTTCTTTCTGAGCTTGAAGGTCAAGGTCAGGCAGTCCTTGCTGAAGTGCCAGGATTCCGCGATCGAGGGCGCCCAGTTGAGGTCCTTGTCGAGCTGGACGAGCCCGTCGTAGATGAGGTTGCCGACCATGTGCGACGCGCTGTCCGAGGTGATATTGGGTATGAGGCCCGTGATGTCGCCGATCGAAGCGTGGACGAAAGTGTCGCCGGACGCCGGCTTCTCGCCGGCCCCGGCCGCGTCCTGAGCCGCGACCTCGCTCACGCGCGCGTCACGGCCCTCGAAGGCTGCGAGGGCAACCAGCGTGGCGAGCGCGATCAGGGCAGCCACCCGCAGGGCGCGCATCACTTCTTCTCCGGTGTCTGAACGGGCGCGGGAGCGGGCGAGGGCGCGGGCGTGCCGTCGGAGCGGGCGGGCGCGGAGGCGGGCATGATCGTGCTCGCCTTCTTGTGCGCGAGGACGGCCAGGGAGAACGAGGTGGCCATGAAGATGACGGCGACCACCGTGGTGATCTTGCCGAGTACCGTCGGCGTGCCCATGGAGCCGAACACGGCCTGGCTGCCGCTGCCCCCGAAGGCCGAGCCGATGTCCGCGCCCTTGCCTGCCTGCAGCAGCACCAGCCCGATGATGATCAAGCTGACGATGACGTGGATGATGACGACGAAGGTGAACATGCCCCGGTCACTCCTTTGCTGGGCCACCCTTGGCGGCCGACTTCCTGGCGATGGTGATGAAGCCTGGTGCCTGCAGGGAGGCGCCGCCGACGAGCGCGCCGTCGATGTCGGGCTCCTGGGTGAGGGCCGCCGCATTGTCGGCCTTCACGCTGCCGCCGTAGAGGATCCGGAGCGACTGCGCGACTTCCTTGGAGGCGAGCTCGGAGACGAGGCCGCGGAGATAGCTGTGCACTTCCGCGGCCTGCGCGGGGGTGGCGTTGACGCCCGTGCCGATGGCCCACACCGGCTCATAGGCGAGCAGGCACCGCTCCATCTGAGGGGAGCCGAGGCCGGCGAGGCCGGCGCGGAGCTGGCCCTCGACCACGGTGAAGGTCAGCCCCTGCCGCCGCTCTTCGGCCGTCTCTCCCACGCAGAGGAGCGGGGTGAGCCCGTGCCGGAGCGCCGCCGCCACCTTGCGGTTGATCTCCTCGTCGGTCTCGCGGAAGAGATGGCGCCGCTCGGAGTGGCCGAGGATGACGAGACGGCAACGGAGCTCCACGAGCATGACGGGGGAGATCTCGCCCGTGAAGGCGCCCTTGTCTTCCCAGTGGGCATTCTGCGCTCCCCAGCTGATGGGCGAGCCCGCGAGGACCTCAGCCACCGCGGGCAGCGCCGTGAAGGGCGGACAGACCACCACTTCCACCCCGCGCGGCCGCTTGAGCCCGTCGCGCACGGCGAGGGCGAGCTCACGCGCTTCGGTGATTCCCCCGTGCATCTTCCAGTTGCCGACGACGAGGGGAGTCCGCATCAGGCCGTCTCGTCGAGAGCGGCCACACCCGGCAGCGTCCGCCCCTCGAGGAACTCGAGAAAGGCCCCGCCTGCCGTCGAGATGTAGCCGATCCTCTCCGCCACCCCCGCCTGATGGACGGCCGCGATGGTGTCACCGCCCCCGATGACGGAGAAGGCGGCGGAGCTCGCCACCGCGCGAGCCGTGCCGAGGGTGCCCGCGGAGAAGGGCGCCTTCTCGAAGACGCCCACTGGCCCGTTCCACACGATGGTCCGGGCGGAGGCCAGGGTGGCCGCGAACTGGGCGACGGTGACGGGACCGATGTCGAGCCCCATGAGGTCGCGGGGCATCTCTCGGACGCTCGCCACGCGAATGCCCTCCACGCTGTCCGGGCCCGGCGCCACCACGAGGTCCACGGGCAATCGCACACGCACGCCGAGGGCGCGGGCGCGCCCGAGGATCGCCCGGGCGGCTTCGACCCGGTCGGGCTCGAGAAGCGAGCGCCCCACACCGTGCCCGAGGGCGACGAGAAAGGTATAGGCCATGCCGCCGCCGATGAGGACGGCGTCGACGCGCGCGAGCAGATGCTCGACGAGGCCGAGCTTGTCGGAGACCTTGGCGCCGCCCAGCACGGCCATGAAGGGACGCTCGGGGCTCTCGAAGATGCGCCCGAGGGCCTCGAGCTCGCGCGCCATGAGAAGACCCGCCGCCGCGGGATGCAGGATGCGGGCGATCCCCTCCGTGGAGGCATGGGCGCGATGGGCGGCGGCGAAGGCGTCATTCACATAGACGTCGGCCAGGGAGGCGAGCCGGCGCGCGAAGCCGGGATCGTTGGCCTCCTCCTCGGCGTGAAAGCGCAGGTTCTCGAGCAGCACCACCTCGCCCGGCTTGAGGGCGGCCGCGGCGGCCTCGACCTCGGGCCCGACGCAATCGGGCAGGAGAGGAACGGGGCGGCCGAGCAGCTCCTCGAGCTTGATCGCGACCGGGCGGAGCGAATAGTGGGGGTCTGGTGTGCCCTTGGGGCGCCCGAGGTGTGAGGCGAGCAGGACGGCAGCGCCAGCCTTGAGACACAGCTCGATGGTGGGGAGGGCGGCGCGTATGCGCGTGTCTTCGGCGACGCGCCCGTCCTCCAGCGGGACATTGAAGTCCACGCGGAGGAACACGCGCTTTCCCGCGAGCTCCACGCGATCGACGGTGAGCTTCGACAAGCTAGAGCGACTTCGACATGTACCGGATAAGGTCTTTCACCCGATTCGAGTAGCCCCACTCGTTGTCGTACCATGCAAGGACCTTGACCATGCTGCCGTCGATGACCGCGGTCGAGGCGAGGTCCACGATGGAGGAGTGCGGGTTGCCGTTGAAGTCCACGGAGACGAGCTCCTCATCCGTGGCGTCGAGGATGCCGTGCAAAGGCCCGCTCGCCGCGGCCCGGAAGGCGTCGTTGACCGCCTGGGCGCTCGCCGGCTTCTCGAGCTCGGCGGTGAGGTCGACCACGGAGACATTGGCCGTGGGCACGCGGATAGCGAGCCCGTCGAGCTTGCCCTTGAGCTGGGGCAGCACGAGCCCCACCGCGGTGGCCGCGCCCGTGGTCGTCGGGATCATGCTCACCGCGCCGGCGCGCGCGCGGCGGAGATCCTTGTGCGGGAAGTCGTGGATGGGCTGGTCATTGGTGTAGGAATGCACGGTGGACGCGAAGCCCCGCTTGATGCCGAAATTGTCGAGCAGCACCTTGGCCACGGTGGCGAGGCAATTGGTCGTGCACGAGGCGTTCGAGACGAGCTCATGACGGGCGGGATCGTACTTCTGCTCGTTGACCCCCAGGACGATCGTGATGTCCGGATCCTTGGCGGGCGCCGTGATCACCACCTTCTTGGCCCCGGCCTGGAGGTGCTTGGTGGTGGTCGCCTTGTCCCGGAAAACGCCGGTGGACTCGACCACGATGTCCACCCCGAGCTCGCTCCAGGGCAATGCCGCGGGGTCCTTGGCGGAGCACACGCGCACCTCGCGGCCGTTGACGAAGATGGCCTCGCCCTTGTGGGTGACCTCGGCGTTGAGGATGCCGTGGACGGAGTCGTACTTGAGCAGGTGGGCCAGGGTCTTGGCATCCGCCAGGTCATTGACGGCGACCACCTCGAGCTCCGGCGCCGTGAGCGCCGCGCGGAAAAAGACCCGGCCGATACGCCCGAATCCGTTGACGCCGACTCGCACACCCATGATGGACTCCTTGATGGTGATAATTGAGGATTGGCGATGACTTCCGCCTACTGGGACCCTGATTATAGGGGCCAAGCGCGGGGGGGCGCAAGCATCTACCGGGCACGGTACGGGGCCAAGTTCCGAGCCACATCTGCTCAGCCCTCGCCTCGGGCTTTGCCCTCAGCTCGAACCGCCACGCCCGAGGGAGCCGGCAACGCGAGGCGTACGTAGGTGTACGTTGAGCGTTGCTGGCGACCGAGAACGTGGCCGTTCGAGCCGAGCCGCTCTGCCGCGAGGCGAGAGCTGAATAGAACTGGCGAGGGAAATTGGCCGGGTAACGTGCCCGGGTCAGTCGACCCGCGCGACTGTCAGCACCCCCACCGCGGCGGCGCCCGCGCGGGTCAGGCAGCGGGCGCATTCTCCCGCCGTGGCTCCCGTGGTCAGAATGTCGTCGACGAGCAGCACGTGACGGCCGACGATAAGCTCAGGCCGGCGCGCGACGAAGGCGCCCCGGACGTTCTGGCGGCGGGCCGCGGCGTCGAGGTCGGTTTGCGGCGCGGTCGCCGTCGTTCGGCCGAGCGCATCGAGGGCAACGGGTACGCCCCAGACCTGCCCGAGGCGCGTGGCGAGAAGGGCCGACTGGTTGTAGCCACGCGCTCGCTCGCGGCGCGCGTGGAGCGGTACGGGCACGAGCAGATCGGGCGCGGCTCCCGGCAGCGCCCCCAGGCCGAGCTCGGCCAGCAGCTCGGCGAGCGGGGCCGCCAGGGCGCGGCGGCCGCCGAACTTGAAGGCGTGAAGCGCCTCCCGCGCGATGGGTCCATAGCGCACCGCGGCCCGCGCATACGAAAATGGCCTCCGTCGCGTCCGGCACTCGCCGCAGAGCCCCTCGATGGACAGCGCGACGCCGCAGCGTCGGCACCATGGAGGCGCGAGGCGCTCGAGACCCTGCCAGCATGTCCCGCACAGCGGATCGCGGCGGCCCGGCCCGAGCGGCGCCTGACACACGGGACAGAAGGGTGGGAAAAGCAGGTCGAGGGCGGCCGTGAGCCATGGCCAGACGTGGGAAGGCTTCGGAAGGGGGACGGAGCCCTCTTCCGGGCTACCTAGGGGCGCGACGTGTTCCAGCGCCGGCACGACGGGCAGCGCTCGATCCATCGGCCGTGCTCCGCGCCGCAGGAGGCGCAGCGGTGCGGCCACTCGAAGGTGCCGGTGGACTGGAGCGCGCGGCGGTACTCCAGCAAGGCCTCCGCCGGCTGTCCCCGGCGCTCGAAGATGGCCCCCAGGTAGGCGTGCAGGCCCGGAAGGTCCGGGGCGCGCACCTCCACCTTCTGGAACTGGTCGGCCGCCTCGTCGAGCATGGCGAGCTCGAAGTAAACGCGGCCGAGGGCGAAGGCGAGGGCGAGGCTTTCCGGAGCGCGGGCGCTCGCATCCTGGTAGAGGGCGATCATCCGGGTGGGCCGCCCTCCGTCGCGATAGAGCTGCTCGACGCGGGCCAGGAGGGGCAGCGCGGGATTCGTTTCGAGCGCGCGCTCCCAGACGCGGAGCGCCTCTCGACTGTCACCGCTCCGGAGATGCGCGTCGCCCAGGGCCACGGTGGCGGGGAGGAAGTCCGGCTCCGCGCGCAGCGCCTCGCGGAAGCGGCCGATGGCGGGCTGAATCTGCCCCTGCCCCAGGAGCGATCGGCCGAGCTCGAAGTAGATGCCGGCCAGCCAGGCCTGCTCGGTCGATCGCTCGGCGGGGCTGGCGGATGCCTCGAGGCGCTCCTGAGCCTGCAGGGCGCGCGTCCAGTCCCCGCGCTCGGCGCTCAGATCGCGGAGCGCGCGCATGGCGGTCAGGTGGTCCGGCGCCTTGACGAGCAGCCGCTCGAGCATGGCGGCTGCGTCGTCGGGCCGGCCCGCGCGCCGGTAGTCTTCCGCGGTCGCCAGCACGAGCTCGGGACGGTCGTCCGTGTGCGAAGCGCGTCGAGATGGTGCACGAGGGCGCCATGGGCGTCGCCGCGCTCGAGGGCCATCTCTCCCAGGCGCGCGTGGGCCTGGGCGTGATCGGGGAACCGCTTCAGGAGCTCACCATAGGCCTGGATAGCCGCCTCCGGCCGACCGGAGAGCTGGGCATCTACGCCGCGGTGGTAGAGATCGTCGAGCGATTCCGATCGCCGGGCGTCGCGGGTGCGCTGATAGTCGGCGTAGGTCCGGCGAAGATCCCGGGCGAGTCCGAACAGGAAGGCAAAAACGGACCCCGCGAGAAAGGCGCCCACCACGAGGGCGACCAGGGGGACGTCCCAGGCCCAGTCCGTGGACAGCGCAACACGGACACGGGTGGCATTCACCGAGGCGAGATACGCGACAGCCGCCCCGAACGCCAAGGCCACGAAGACGCCGGAGCGAACGGACACGGCGGTGGGTGAGGGTACCCGCGCTATCCCGCGGCCGTGCGCTCTTCTTCTTCGACGGCCCGCTGGCAGTCGATGCAGTAGCGGGCGAAGGGCAGCGCCTCGAGGCGCTTGTCCGCGATGGCCTCGCCGCAGCGCTCGCAATCTCCGTAGCTGCCCTCATCGAGCTTCTGCAGCGCGGAGACGACTTCTTTCAGGAGTCGCTGCGTGCCGTTGCCGAGCTCGAAGAGAAACTCGCGGTTATAGGACGTCGCGGCCTGGTCCCCGAGGTCCTTCGTCGAATCGTCATCCGGGCCCTTGCCGTAGAGCACGTTCTTGCCCACTTCTTCGACGAGCTCACGGTGCTTCTCCTCCAGCTTCTTCCGGAACTGCGCGACACGATCCTTCTTCATCACTGTCTCCTCCACGACACGGCGAACGATTCGCCGGAATTAGACGCGAAGGCTACCACGCCCTCCGAGGGAAATCAATCGCGCGGCCGCGCCCCGACCTCGACGGAGAGGAGCGGCGCGTCTCCCCACAGGCGCTCGAGCGCGTAGAACTGGCGAGTCTCTTCGAGAAACACGTGCACGACCACGTCGACGTAGTCCAGGAGCACCCAGCCGCTCTCCGCGCCGCCTTCCTGGTGGCGAGGTCGCGAGCCCGCGGCCTTGAGGGCGGCTCGGACGGCGTCCACGATGGTGTCGGCCTGGGTCGTCGAGCGCGCGCTGCACACGATGAAGAAGTCGGCCACCGTGGACAGGCCCTGCAGGTCGAGCACGACGAGGTTCTCGGCGTTCTTGTCGAGGGCGGCTTTGGCGGCGAGGCGCGCGGTGGCCTCCGCGGACAGGGCGACCATCAGGCTCCGGGCCCGTAGAGGCCGTGCGCGCGGATGTACGCCGCCACCGCTTCCGGCATGCGATAGGCCAGGCTGCGTCCTTCGCGAGCCCGCCGGCGCAAGTCGGAGCCCGAGATGGGCAGAGAAGCCGCGCGATGGAGAATCGGGCCGTCCGGGGCGCCGAAGGCGCCCAGCCCGAGCTCGGCGAGCACCTTCTGGGCCGCGGGAGCGTCGGAGTCGAAGTCGGCGCCCGTGCGCGGCACCACCACGAGCCGGGCGAGCCGGGCGACCTGGCGCGGCTCGCGCCAGCTCAGCAGATCGAGGAAGGTCTCCGAGCCGATGAGCAGGAAGAGCTCGCCTTCGGAGGCCAGCGCGCTCAGGGTGTCCACCGTGTACGACGGACCGGACCGGCGCAGCTCGATGTCGGAGACGGCGAAGCGCGGATGCTCGTGGACGGCGAGGGCGGTCATCCGATAGCGATGCTCGACCGCCGCCAGCTCGGAGGCGGGCTTGTGGGGCGGCTGGGCCGCCGGCACGAAGAGGACCCGGTCGAGGCGGAGCGCTTCACAGATGTCGTCGGCGAGAAGGAGGTGTCCGAAGTGGATGGGGTTGAAGGAGCCCCCGAAGACGCCGACCGTGGGCACCGGTACCGCTACTCCCGCACCTGGCCGTCACCCATGACGACGAACTTGGTCGTGGTCAGCTCCCGCACGCCCACCGGCCCGCGCGCGTGCAGCCGCGATGTCGAGATCCCCATCTCCGCCCCCATGCCGAACTGCGAGCCGTCGACGAGGCGCGTGGAGGCATTGACGACCACGGCCGCCGCGTCGATCTCCTGGGTGAAGCGCCGCGCGCGGCGTAGGTCCGAGGTGACGATCGCCTCCGCGAGCCCCGAGCCATGGCGCCGGATATGGTCGACGGCCTCCTCGAAGCTCGCCACCACCCGCACGGCCAGGATGTAGTCGAGGTACTCCGTGTCCCAGTCGCTCTCCGCGGCCGGCCGCACCGCGGGCACCAGCGCGCGCGTGCGCTCGCAGCCGCGCAGCTCCACGCCCGCGGCCTGGAGGCGGGCGGCCGCCGCGGGCAGGAAGCCCTCGGCCACCGCCGCGTGGACGAGGAGTGTCTCCGCCGAGTTGCACACGCTTACCCGCTGCGCCTTCGCGTTCACCACGATCGCCGCGGCCATCTCCAGATCGGCGCTCTCATCGACGTAGACGTGACACAGGCCCCTGTCGTGCTTGAGCACGGGCACCGTGGCCTTCTCGGCGACGAGGCGCACGAACTCCTCCCCCCCGCGAGGAATGATGAGGTCGATGTACCGGTCGAGGGTGAGCATGCTCATCACGGCCGCGCGGTCAGCGGTGTCCAGGACCTGCACGGCCTCCGCGGGAAGGCCGGTCTTCTCCACCGCCCTCGCCAGCACCTGGGTGATGGCCGCGTTGGAGTCGAGCGCCTCGCTCCCGCCTCGCAGGAGCACCGCGTTGCCCGACTTCAGGCAGAGCCCGGCCGCATCAGCCGTCACGTTGGGACGGGACTCGTAGATGAACCCGACGACGCCGAGAGGGACACGCACCCGCGAGATCTCGAGGCCATTGGGCCGCCTCCACGCGTCCACCGTCTCCCCCACCGGATCCGGGAGGGCCGCGATCTGGCGCAGGCCCGTCGCCATCTCCGCGATGCGGGCCTCCGTCAGGGTCAGGCGATCGAGAAAGGCGCGGGTCAGCCCCGCCGCGCGCCCGCGCTCGAGGTCGCCGCGATTCGCCTCGATGATGGCCGCCGTCTTCTCCTCGAGCCCGCGCGCCATCTGCTGGAGCGCCTCGTCCTTGATCCGGGTCGAGGCGAGAGCGAGGGCCCGGGCCGCTGCCTTGGCCGCCCGCGCCTTGCCGGTGACGTGCGCCGCCGCGTCCATGATCAGCATCCTCCCGGGCCGGTCAGGACCACCAGGTTGTCCCGATGGATGACCTCGGCCAGCCCCTTGTAGCCCAACGCCTTCTCGATCTCGGCCGTCTTGGCGCCGCGGATCTTGCGCAGCTCCCCGGCGTCATAGTTGACGAGCCCCCGCGCGAACTCCGGACCATCCGGCTCGGCCAGCGCGACCACTTCACCCGCGCTGAAATCGCCCTCGACGCTGACGAGGCCCGAGGGAAGGAGGCTCTTGCCCCTCTCAGTTAAGGCCTTCCGCGCGCCCGCGTCAACCGTGAGCCGGCCCTGGGGAGGGACCGCGAAGGCGATCCAGCGCTTCCGGGCGGCGAGACGATCGTCGCGAGGGAGAAAATACGTGCCCACGGGCTCGCCGCGGATCAGTCGACCGAGCGTTCCCGGATCGCGGCCGCTGGCGATGACCATGCCGATGCCGGACGCGGCGGCCTTCTGGGCCGCCTCCAGCTTGGTGCTCATGCCGCCCACGGAGACGCGCCCCGCCTCGTCGAAGACGAAGCGTTGCACCTCCTCGGTCACGGCCTCGACGGTCTCGAGGCGCCGGGCCGCGGGATCGCGGCGCGGATCGCCCGTGTAGAGGCCATCCACGTCCGTGAGCAGGACGAGCAGCTGGGCGTCGATCAGGTGCGCCACGAGGGCGGCCAGATTGTCGTTGTCGCCCACCTTGATCTCGTCGACGGCCACCGTGTCGTTCTCGTTCACGATGGGCAGCACGCCGAAGTCGAGGAGGGCGAGGAGGGTGTTGCGCGCATTCAGGTAGCGGCCGCGATCGCTGATGTCCTGCCCCGTGAGCAGGACCTGGCCGACCTTGATGCCGTGACGTTTGAAGGCCTGCTCGTAGTGCCACATGAGAGAGGACTGGCCCACGGCGGCGGCCGCCTGCTTCTCGGGAATGGAGCGGGGCCCGCGGGAGAGCCCCAGGCGCGCCGAGCCCGCCACGATGGCGCCCGAGGTGACGAGGGCGACCTCGCGGCGATCGGCCACGAGGGCGGCGATGTCGGTGGCGAGGGCGCCGAGGCGCTTGCCGTCCAGGCCCTCGCCGGGGCTCGTGATCAGGCCGCTTCCGACCTTGACCACGAGCCGGCGCGCCTTGGTCAGCGCCCGGCGCGCGCCCATGTTCCCTTCGCGAGCAGCGTGCTGATGTCGCGCACGAGCTCGGGCAGCCCGAGCCCGGTGACCGAGGAGATCGCGTGGAAGGGCAGGCCCTCGGCGCGGCAGAAGCGCTCGAGGGCGGCCCGCCGCGCCGCGGTGTCCGGCAGCTCGGCCTTGCTGCCCGCCACGATCTGTGGCCGCGCCGCCAGCTCCGCGGAATACTCCGCGAGCTCCCGCTGGATGGCGCGCCAGTCCTCGACGGGATCGCGCTCGAGACCCGGATCGAGATCCACGAGATGCACGAGCACGCGGGTTCGTTCGGTGTGACGGAGAAACCGGATGCCCAGACCCTTCCCCTCGGCGGCGCCCGCGATGAGCCCCGGGAGGTCGGCGATCACGAAGGTGCGGTCCTCGTCCACGCGCACGATGCCCAGCGTCGGCTGCAGCGTGGTGAACGGGTAGTCGGCGATCTTGGGCTTGGCCGCCGACAGCCGGGACACGAGCGTGGACTTGCCGGCGTTGGGAAAGCCGATCACGCCCACATCGGCCAGGAGCTTGAGCTCGAGATGGATCCAGCGCTCCTCGCCGGGGCGCCCGAGGTCGGCGCGCCGCGGGGCCCGATTGGTCGAGCTGACGAAGCGCGCGTTGCCCCGACCGCCGCGCGCCCCCCGGGCCACCATCACGCGCTGAGCCCCCGAGGTGAGATCGCCCAGCTGCTCGCCCGTGTCGCGGTCGGAGACGACGGTACCAAGGGGCACGCGCAGGATGGTGTCCTCACCGGAGGCGCCGTGCTTGGTCGAGCCCTTGCCGTGCTGTCCGCGCTCCGCCGTGTAGTGGCGCTGATAGTGAAAATCGAGCAGGGTGGTGATGGCGGGGTCGGCTTCGAGAAAGATGCTCCCCCCGTCGCCGCCGTCGCCGCCGTCGGGCCCGCCGCGCGGGACATACGCCTCACGACGGAAGCTGACGCAGCCTGCCCCTCCGTCGCCGCCCTTGACGAAGACATCGATCTCGTCGACGAACATCGGAGGTCCCGGGGGGCCCGGGTGAGGTTAGGCGGGCTGCTGGGCGATGCTGACGTACTTGTCGTCGCCCTTGCGCTCGAAGCGGACGTATCCGTCGGAGGTGGCGAACAGCGTGTGGTCGGTGCCGAGCCCGACATTGGACCCCGGCTTGAACCGGGTGCCACGCTGCCGCACGATGATGCTGCCGGCGGTCACGAACTGCCCGCCGAAGCGCTTGACGCCGAGCCGCTGGGCATTGGAATCGCGGCCGTTGCGAGAGCTGCCGACGCCCTTCTTGTGTGCCATGTCGCTATGCCTCGATCTTGGTGATGCGGACCGCCGTCATGATCTGCCGGTGCCCGCGCTTCCGCCGGTAGTTCTTCCGTCGCTTGAACTTGACCACGAGGACCTTGGCGCCCTTCTTCTCGGCCACGACCTCGCCGGTGACCCTGGCCGAGGCGAGGGCCTGAGGCTCGGCCGTCACCTGCCCGTCCTTGGTGACGAGCAGCACCTGCTTGAACTCGACCGAGGCGCCGGCCGACTTGGCCAGTCGCTCGACCTTGATCACCTGCCCCGGGGTCACCCGATACTGCTTGCCGCCCGTCGCGATCACCGCTTCCATGAGCCGCTGGCCTTTTCCTCTAGGTTAATGGATGGTGTCCCGTGAACTGACGCGAGCGCTCATCAAACCACACACGCGGCACGAAAGTCAAGCATGACGGCACCTTAGCCGGTGTCAGGCAGCTTCGAGATAGCGGGCCAGGCGTTCGCGAAGGAAGAGACGCGAGCGGTGCACACGAGACTTCACGGCGGGCAGGCTGATGTGTAGGGTCTCGGCGATCTCCGGATTCGAGAGCCCCTCGACATCGTGCATGAGAAACGCCGTTCGATAGTCCGTGGGCAGATCGTTGATGGCCGTGGTCAGCACCGTCCGCAGCTCCGTCTGCAGCGCGGGCTCCTCAACCTTCCCCGACCAGTCCGCCACCGGCTCGATATACGGGCGCTGCTCGTCGACTCCGGGCGAGAGGGCATCCCATGACACTTCCTGGCGCCGGCTCTTCCGCGTGCGCAGCTTCTGGTAGGCGGCGTTGGCGGTGATGCGATAGACCCAGCTGCCGAAGGCCGACTCGCCCTTGAAGGTGTCGATCTTCCGGGCCGCCGTCCAAAGCGCATCCTGGACCACCTCTTCAGCGTCCTGCTCGTTGCCGGTGATACGAATGGCCAGGCGATAGACGCGATCGCCGTACGTATCGAGCAAGTGCTCGGTCGCGTCCTCATCGCCGCGGCGTAGACCCGCCACGAGCTCGGCGTCACGGTCGACGCGCACTGTGCCGGTAGGAACCTGCTTTTCGGGCTCAGCCATCGCTTCCGCCTGGGGCGCGCTCATCGAATCTCCCCGGTGCCCGTGGGGGCACGTCCTCTCTTCCTCTGGTCAGGGCCTTGAATCAGGATCTCGCATACAGCGTCAGGTGCTGCTTCAGCTCATCCACGCACTTTTCCATGACCCCGATGTCCTTGGTCACTTTGGTCATGAGGATGGCGCCTTCGAGGGCGGCCACGAGGAAATGCGCGGCCCGCTCCGGGTTGCAGTCGGCCCGGAGCTCCCCTCGTGCCTGCCCCCGCGCCAATGCCTCCGTGAGCGTGCGCCGCCACTCCGCGAAGATCTGGGCCAGCCGCTGCCGGAACCCCTCGTGCACGTCGGACAGCTCGGAGGCGAGATTGCCCATGGGGCAGCCGCCGACGCAGTTCCGCTGGCGCTGATTGTCCAGCACGAGATCGAGGAAACCCTCGATCTGACCCATGACGTCGGGCTCGGGATCGGCGAAGGCTGGCTCGAGGGTTCGCGCGAGAAAGGCAGTCACGAGGCGCTCGATGATGGCGTAGCCGAGGTCTTCCTTGCTCCTGAAGTGGTAGTAGAAGTTGCCCTTGCCCACCCCGCTCTCACGCAGCACGTCGTCCAGCGACGTGCAGTGATAGCCCTGAAGGTGGATGAGACGGCTCGCCGCGTCTAGGATCTGGTCCCGCGTGGCCGCGCCCTTGGCGCTCTTCGTCTCGGCCAGCATCTGCGGCATGGCTCCCCCTACTGGGACTCTCGCCAGGAGATTTTGTACCAAACGGTCGGTAAAAGGCTAAACCACACTTCTAGATCTGTCAATCCCGGCAATGTTAAACAAGACTAGCTAATTCAAGTACTTGGAAAGCCATAGGCTGGTGAGATTCCAGGCTCCTGCCGCCGCGTCGGAATGAAAGGACGGCCGATCGTCGCAGAAGAACCCGTGTCCCGCCCCGGCATACACCTTGACCTCGAACGTCTTCTTGAGCCGCCTGAGCGTGTCTTCCAGCCGGCGCACCTGGTCCATAGGGATCATGCGATCAGCCTCGCCGAAAAGGCAGAGCACAGGACACTGGATGCGTGCGGCGTCGTGGAGGGGAGCGGTCGGAGTGTCGGCGGCGATGCCGCCGCCATAGAAGGCAATGGCGACCTTGACGGCGGCGGGATGCCGACACGCCGTGAGGAAGGCGATACGTCCGCCCACACAGAAGCCCATGATCCCGATCCGGTCGCCGCGCACCTCCGCGAGGGACTTGAGGTGCTGGATGACCACGCCCATCTCGGCCATGAGAGCGGCATCGTCCAATCGCTGGATATAGCCCATGGCGCGAGACACGTCCTCGTAGGCCACGATGGGGCTGCCGAAGCGGTAGAAGAAATCGGGCGCGATCGTCACGTAGCCCTCGCGGGCGACCCGCTCCGCCACGGCCTTGATATGCGCGTTGAGCCCGAAGGCCTCCATCACCACGATGACGGCCGGCTAGGGGCCGCCGGTCGCGGGCCGGCAGACATAGGCGGGCATGAGACCGTCGGCGGTGGGCAGCGAGTCCGTGTCTGTCCTGATGTCCATGGCCTCCCCCGCTACACGGTCAGGAGCTTGAGCAGATCCGACGTCAGATCGTAGAGCTGGGCGCAGCCGGCGGGGCCGCCGACGAGCGCCTGGATGCGCTTCCGGAGTCCCGCGTCCACCGTCTCTCCTCTGAGCGAGGCAATCTTGCCCTGGGGCTCGGTGCAGAGGCCCTGGTACGGGAGCCGCGAGGTGATGGAATCGGCGGCAGCGATGCGGCCGGACTCGACCTCGATCTCGTAGTGGATGTCGAAACCGTGGACATTGTCGTGCATGGAGTGGAAGCAGTGGAGCCGCAGGCCCGTGCGCACGAGCCGCAGCACTCTCTTGCGGACGAAGACGCGCGAGGCGCCGGGAGGCGGGCTGTAGAGGTCGGCCACCATGGGCGTAGTCACCTCTCGCGCCTCGAGCAGCGCGCGCCCCGCCTGGCTGTACGTGAAGCACGAGTCGGGGAGGTCGATCCAGCCCGCGGTGTCGAGATCCCAGCACGCGCGCGGGCCGCCCGTGGCCATGGCCGCCGTCGCCTCGCGCGGAAGCTTGGCGACCTGGCGAGCAAGCCGGGCGACCTCGATGCCCGCGTCCACGAAGAAGCTCGAGCCGGCGCCCGCGCCGGCCAGATCGGTCAGCCGTCGCACGAAGCCCGCCACCATCCGCGCGCCGCGGAGCTCGGCGAGCCGGGAGGCCGCCGCCCTGTCCATCCGGTCCGTGAGCGCGCGGGCGCGGGCCTCGCGCACCTCGTAGCCCGGAGACGGCGTGCACACCGCGCTGAGCTCGACGCCGAAGGAATCGTCGTGCACGCGCACGGTGTGGGTAAACGCGTCCTCGTGGGAATTGTCCACCCACCCTTCCACCACCCGCTCGTAGCGGTCGCGTCCCTGGAGGAGGGTCGAGCCGATCATGAGGCGGGGCCCGAGAGCGCCGGCGAGAACCGGCGAAGCCGGAGGCTGTTCGCGACGACCGACACGGAGGAGAGCGCCATGGCGAGTCCGGCCAGGATGGGCGAGAGCGTGATCCCCCAAAGCGGGTAGAGCGCGCCTGCCGCCACCGGCACCAGGAGCAGATTGTAGCCGAACGCCCAGGCAAGATTCTCCCGGATGATGCGGATGGTGTGTCGCGAGAGCAGGACGGCCGCGACGACGCCGGCGAGATTCCCGCTCATGAGGGTGACGTCGGCCGCCTCCATGGCCACGTCGGTGCCCGAGCCCATGGCAATGCCCACCGAGGCCTGGGCGAGAGCCGGTGCGTCGTTGATCCCGTCGCCCACCATGGCGACGAGCCGGCCCCCGTTCTCCTGAAGCCGCTTGATCTCGGCGGCCTTGCCGTCGGGCAGCACTTCGGCGAGCACGTGCTCGATGCCGGCCCCGCGGGCCACGGCCTCCGCGGTGGGGCGGGCGTCGCCCGTCAGCATCACGACCTGCAGCCCAAGGGTCCTGAGCGCCCGCACCGCGCCGGGAGCTTCTGGCTTGAGCTGGTCGGCCACGGCGATCAGGCCGAGGGCGCGACCCCCCGCCCCCACGAAGACCGTGGTCTTCCCCGTCGCGGCCAGCTCACGTGCGGGAGCCTCGAGCGCGCTCACATCGATCCCGCGCGCCATCATGAAGCGGGCGTTTCCGAGAACGATACGCCCGGCGGCGTCCTGGGCCTCGACCCCGAAGCCGCCAAGTGCGCGAAAGCCGTGGAGCGGAGGCAGCGCGAGGCCACGCGTCTTGGCCTCGCTCACGATGGCTTCACCAAGCGGGTGCTCGGAGCCCTGCTCGACGGCGGCGGCGACGGCGAGCACATCAGCCTCCTCCACGCCGGAGGCGGGCACCACGTCCGTCACCGTCGGCTTGCCCACGGTGAGCGTCCCTGTCTTGTCGAAGACCACGACCTCCACCTTGTGGAGCAGCTCGAGAGCGGCAGCGCTCCGGATCAGCACGCCGAGCTCGGCGCCCCGGCCCGTGCCCACCATGATGGCGGTGGGGGTGGCGAGCCCCATGGCACAGGGACAGGCGATGACGAGCACGCCGACGGCGATCGTGAGCGCTCGGACGAAGACGGGGTCGGGCCCGAGCCAGAGCCAGGCGACGAAGGTCACGCTCGCGATCACGAGCACGACCGGGACGAAGACGGCGGCCACGCGATCGGCGATTCGCTGGATCGGGGCCTTTGAGCCCTGCGCCTCTTCGACGAGCCGGACGATCCGCGCGAGCACGGTGTCGGCGCCCACCCGGGTGGCCCGGACGACGACGCTGCCCGTTCGGTTGACCGACCCGCCGACCACGCTCGACCCTGGTCGCTTCTCCACGGGCAGACTCTCGCCCGTGAGCATGGACTCGTCGACGGTCGAAGCGCCTTCGCTCACCACGCCGTCCACGGGCACCCGTTCTCCCGGACGGACTCGCACCGTATCGCCCACCGCGATCTGCCCCGCGGGGACATCCACCTCCTGCCCGTCGCGGAGCACGCGTGCCGTCCGAGGCGAGAGGTCCATGAGGCGGCGGATGGCTTCGGAAGTGCCCCCCCGCGCGCGGGCCTCGAGCCAGCGTCCGGTCACCAGGAAGGTCATGAGGAGTGCCGACACCTCGAAGTAGTGCATGGCCCCCGCGGCCATGAAGGCGTGCGGCCACAGGGTCACCGCCACGCTGAAGAAATACGCGGCATTGGTGCCGAGCGAGACCAGCGTATCCATGCTCGCCGAGCGGTGTCGGAGATCACGTGCGAAGCCCGCGTGAAACTGCCCCCCGACCCAGAACTGGACGGGCGTGGTGAGGACCCACAGAAGCCAGGGATTTCCGAGCCAGGCGGGGGCCCACGTGAAGATCTCGCGCATGCCGCCGATGAGCACGGGCACGGAAAGGGCGGCGCCGACCAGGGCCTTGACGAGAAGGCTTCGATCCAGGGAGGCGCGGGCCGCGCGGTCGCGGGCCTCCGATTCAGGAGTCCGCTCGATTTCCTCGGGCACGGCGTAGCCGGCGCCCTCGACGGCGCGGCGCAGGGTCGCGAGATCGGCAGACTCCGGCCGTGCCCACACGGTAGCCCGCCCCGTGGCCAGGTTGGCGTTGGCGTCCTCGACGCCGGGGACGGCGCGCAGGGCCCGCTCCACCTTGCCGACGCAGGCGGCGCAGTGCATCCCCTGGACGGGAAGCTCCACTCGGGTCTTAGGCTCCGGGACGGCCATGGCTCAGCGCCCGCCGAAGCGCGAGAAGACTTCGAGGAGCTCGTCTACCTTCTTCTGCCTGTCCCGCGCCGAGCCGGATCGGATGGCGTCGGCGACGCAGGACTCGATGTGGCGCCCGAGGATCAGGCGCTGCACCTGCTCCACGGCGCCCTGCACCGCCGTCAGCTGGAGGAGGATGTCCACGCAGTACTTGTCCTCTTCGACCATGCGCTGTATGCCCTGCACCTGCCCCTCGATCCGGCGCAGCCGTCCCAGGGCCTTCACCTTGCTCTCGTCGTCGATCATCCCGTCGTCTCCTGTTCGGGCAGTCGCCTCGAGGGACGCCTGGCCATGGTGCCCGCGATCAGCCACCAGCAGGCCAGCGCCGCCATCAGGTGCTTGAGTGTGTGTCCGCTCACCAGGCCGCCCATCGCGAAGATCCGGCCGTCGAGCCCCTCGAAGATCTTGGCCGCCCCGTAGATGACGAGGACGACCACGATGTCGCCGCCGCGCGTGTAGCGGGCCGGGAACAGCCAGAGCATCAGCGGGATGGCGAGCGCAGGGAAGAACTGGACCAGCACATAAGGTCGGAGATCGCCCGCCCCCGCCGCCTCGCTCGCGTGCCAGTACGCAATGCTGGCGAGGCCCGACGCGAGGAACACGGGCAGGAGGACGAGACCCGCGGCCACGCCGACACGCTCGGCGACCACGGCCGACAGCATGCCCATGAAGACGAGCGTCATGGGCAGCCGGTCCCACACGAGCCGGGCGTTGTCGGGAGCGGCGTGATACCAGGCCGAGCCCAGGCCCGTGAGGGCCACGCCGACGCAGACCACCGCAAAGGGCCAGCGCTCCCGGGGATCGGTGAATGGATCGTCCCGCCCCCCGGCCGGCGCCGACACGACTCGGATCAGGCCCCAGAGGCCGACGAGGGGAAAGGCGAGATTGGACCAGACGTCGAGGCCGTGGGGAACGCCCCAGAGCGTGCGCCTGTCGGCAAAGCGATGGTAGGCGGGATCCTGGGCGATGCGCGGCAGGAGGGCGACCAGCGCCGTCGCCGCCACCGCGGCTCCCACCACCACTCCCACGCAAGCCCCTGGAGTCATTCGCCAAGAACCATGGGGGAGCGACCGCCGGATTTCCCCGGGGTTGGCTCGGCTCGCCTTCGGCTGCGCCTCACACG
>WNGH01000640.1_pt1 | contig 30957 bp, 23 predicted proteins | sample 5400631 | NCBI WGS metagenome assembly WNGH01 (sample SAMN13153373, study PRJNA577476) | soil metagenome | isolation source: 115 cm soil or saprolite under Garry oak tree replicate 1 | place: USA:California | collected 2016-06-15
GGTTATAGTGCTAACGAGAAGTTTGAGATTCTTAGGAAAAGTAAACATTATCCTACTTTATGGAAAATTTTGATAAGCAACATCAAGGTTTGGCAGTATACTGAGTTGTGTGTAAAAGCGAAGTCTGGTATCCTGAACTGACCGGTTCATGAAGGTCAGTAGAAATCAAAAGGAGGATACCAGTGACTTACCCACAGAACGATACGCAAGAACAAGACGAAAGTCAAGACACCTTTGCAACGCTGTTGCGGGAGAAAGTGCAGCAAGCCGTGAGAACAGCCCTGATTAGTGTGCTAGAAGCCGAAGTCGATGCCTTCATTGGCGCAGTACGCTATGAGCGCAGTGAGCAGCGACAAGATTATCGCAATGGGCATTACAGCAGGAGTCTGGATACGAGCATGGGACATATCGACGATCTGCCGGTCCCACGCACACGGGGAGGCTATCAAACGCAGCTGTTTGAGCGCTATCATCGCCGCCGCAGTGAGTTGGATCAAAGCATCGGGGAGATGTTTATCGGTGGGGTGAGTATGACGCGAGTGGGCAAGGTGGTCGAAACCTTGACGGGTACCAAGCCAAGTGCGTCTACGGTCTCACGCGTCTTTCACACGCTGGAAAGCGAATATGAGCAGTGGAAGACGCGCAAGCTCTCCGAGCGCTATGTCTACGCGTTTGCTGATGGAACCTACTTCACCGTGATCTATAATGGCGAAGGGTGCAAGATGCCCATCCTGGCCGTGGTGGGCATTGACGAAACGGGAGAGAGAGACGTGCTGGCATTTAGAGTGGGTGATCGAGAAAACGAACAAGCCTGGAAAGATCTGTTGGACGAGCTCAAAGGGCGAGGGGTCAAAGCGATTGACGTCTGGGTCAGTGATGGCAACCAGGCGATGCTCAACGCCATCACCAAGAAGTTTCCGGACTCCGCTCGTCAGCGCTGTGTGGTTCACAAGATGGACAACGTGCTGAGCTATGTCCCCACCAAGCAGCAGGAAAAGCTTAAGCCAGAATTGAAAGCGTTGTTCTATCAGAAGGATCGACAAGCGGCTGATCAGGCTGTGGCCGCTTTTGTCGAGAAGTATCGCTCCGTCTACCCAACCGCCATTGAGTGCCTTCAGCGCGATTTGGAGGCCTGCCTGACCTTCTATGCGTATCCGAAGGAACACTGGAAGACTATTCGCACGAATAATATCATCGAGCGACTTTTCGGGGAGGTCAAGCGTCGCTCCCACAAGATGGCGGCGGCTTTTCGCAACGAAGGGAGTTGTTTATTACTGTTCTATGCGGTCATTCGCAGTTTGCACTTTAACAAACTCACGATGCCCGCTTCATCAACCAAGCAACCAGACGCCGAAATTGTACACAACTCTTGACAAACTACCGAAAAGACTCCAGAACTCTATTTTCTTGATAACATGTTACTACCTACGTCTCATGTTCGTGATACTGTAATAAGTTAGCAATTGCTTATTGGGTGCGTTTCATTTTTTTGCAAAGATGAGTTTATAAAGCACTGTTATTTCGCCGTTTTTTGCCCCCAAGTGGGGAAAACAATTCATTTTATGCCCAAAAAAAGAGCGAACCGTGAGTAAAGAGGTATTATCCAAAAGCTACACCAATCAAAAGATGAAAAAGTGGTGAAGGCTGCACGGAGTGCGTATATGTCACAAAAACTATTCGTTCTGGGCCTCCCAGGTAGTGGAAAGTCGACCGTTTCTCGGTATATCGTTGATTATATCAAGCGATATTATTATGGCTTTTTGGCAAAGCGTATCTGTGACTATGACATCTTATACGAGATGTTCCTCGAGGACAGCGATCATAAACATTTTTATCCTACAGAACATAATGGCTTTTATGTAAAAAATCCTTCTAAATATGACGCAGCTTTAAAGAAATTAGAGCAAGAAGTAGAAAAATATGATGTTGCCAAAAATGAAATTGTCATAATCGAATTCGCTCGCAATGACTACTTACATGCATTTCAGAATTTCAGTGAATCCTTTTTACAGAATGCCTACTTTCTTTTCCTTGATGTAGATATTGAAACTGGTATGAAACGAGTCAGAGACAGAATCAAACATCCTGATCCTACTTCCAGAGATGATCACTTTGTTTCCAAATTCACCTTTGAATTTTATCGTCAAAAAGATAATGCAAAATATCTATCATCGGTAGTTAAACAACTCGTCATCAAATATGGGATAAATCCTCGTCACATCAAGATTGTAGATAATAGAGGTCCTAAAAGATCTTTTTGGAATGATGTTAATGAACTTATTAAAACATTTGTCAGGAAAGCGCCTATTCTTATCTAAATTTTTGATAATGTCCTCGTTTGGTTTTTTTTGTTTGAGGCCAAGCTCTTGCTTCCCTTTTGCAGAATTTGCAAGCTCACTGTTTACTTAATATATTTTTGGATCGCGAGAAAGCAGCACAATCCACCTATTAGTTCATTCCTCTAAAATGTTTGTTACCTGAATAGCGTACTTTCACGCCTAGAACTGTTCTGTTAATCTGAGTTACGAAACGCTCTCTTTACTTCATACTCGCGGTAGTCTCTTGTCAAACCGAAGCCACGAGTATCTATTGGACCCCGATAATATTATTCTCCAATATTGGCGTATGCTTACAATTGCATACGCCAATAGAGTCTCGACAACAAAACCATAAGCTATTAGAAATTCATTATGAGAGTTTGCGAACAACTTCAAAATGCATCAGGACATTCCATTTCAGCTCTTCTTATGTTAATATTACAGAATGTGCTGTCATGCTGAAAAACCGGAAAGTGTCTCTAATGGCTGTGAAAATATTTGTCTTAGGTCTACCGGGGAGTGGAAAATCAACAGTATGTCGTCATATCAAAGAATATATAACAGTTTATCCTGGTTGGAGCGCTATTCGCATCAACGACTATCACATTCTATACAAAATGTCTGAGGAAGATACTGAAGGTAAGTACTTTCGTTCTATCCCGGAATACAATGGCTTCGATGTACTCAATCCCATAGCGCTTAGTATAGCTCTTCAGAAACTGGAACAAGAAGTAAATAAGCACATCTGGAACGCAAAGTCTGATGAGATAGTATTAATTGAATTTGCGCGCAATGATTATGAGGAAGCTTTCCGGCAATTCAGTCAAGAATTCCTACGGGATGCTTATTTCCTTTACCTCAGTGTTGATCTAGAGATCTGCAAAATACGTATTCACCAGCGCGTCTCCAACCCAATTTCGGAGGATGATTTTTTTGTCTCCGAATATATCTTTAGTGCTTACTATAACAAGGATAATGGGCAATATCTACCTCAAATTCTCGAACGAGATTACGTTGTTGATAAGCAGAAAGTCAAGATCATTGACAATAATTGTTCGCTCCAGGACTCTACTGCCTGGATTCACCAATTTGTTAATACTATCTGTGATTTGGAATCAATACGAAATTAGCAACTTGAGCATAAATTCACTACCCCCCTATCCCCCATATGATACACTATCCAAAACACCAATACGCCAACTACCAATCATCAACCATCATTCAAAAAGAACGAGGAACCATCAGTGCCAACAACGCGTACCCCCTTCGAAAAACTGACTGCCATCCATCCCAACCGCCGTATTACCCTGGAGACCGGCCCAACTCCCATCTCCATGCGCCTGATGGACCTCTTTGTGCCTCTCGGCTTTGGCCAACGTGCCCTCGTAGTTGCGCCACCTCAGGCCGGCAAAACCACTATTCTGCGCCAGATTGCCGCCGCCATCCTGAAGAACCATCCTGATGCCAGCCTATTCCTCTGCCTTGTGGATGAACGACCCGAAGAAGTCACCGAATGGCGTATGGAAGTGAAGGGTCCAAATGTGAAGCTCTATGCCTCCAGCTTTGACCAGGAGTCCGCTCGCCATGGACGCATCGTCGAGCAGGCCCTGGTTGATGCGAAACGGCTGGCCGAACAGGGACAAGACGTGATCATCATCCTCGACTCGCTGACGCGCCTTGCGCGCGCCCACAACCTGAATAGTGATCTGTGGGAAAGGCCGCGTGGTCAACGAGGTAACTACGGAGGTGGGCGCACCCTCTCCGGAGGTATTGATGCCCGTGCACTAGAGGTGGGTCGACGCGTCTTTGGAGCCGCCCGCGCCCTCGAAGAAGGCGGCAGCCTCACCATCATTGCCAGTTGCCTTGTCGAGACAGGCAGCCGCCTGGACGAGGTCGTCTACGAAGAGTTTAAGGGCACAGGCAACCTGGAGATACGTCTCTCACGCGAACTGGCCGACCGCCGTATCTTCCCCGCCATCGATGTCGCAGCCTCGAGCACTCGCCAGGAAGAACGCCTACTAACACCCCCCGAACTGCGCACCATGGCAATCCTGCGCCGCAAGCTGGCCGACCTACCCCGCCGCGAAATCACCGAACAGGTCATCCACCTGTTCGAAAAAACCTCCTCCAATGCGCAATTAATCGAAGCAATCACCAAACAGGCTTAACATTAAACCAGACGCAAAGGATCACCCCTACTACGCCACGAACTCACTGCTCTACACCTCTTCTCCTGAAAAATGACATAATGATATCCTACAGGCAAAAGTATCATGGCAAAAAAAAGATGGGAGAGCAAACCATGCGTTGCCCCTATTGTGGTCGTAACTCAGAGCGATCAACCTACTGCACAAATTGTGGACGCGATCTAAGAATTCCACCATCCCAACAACCTGTTGCAGGCCAGCAACCACCGCAGGGCTACCCAACATCAGCGCCACGTCAGCAACCACCGTACCAGCAGCCACGCCCGGTACCTCCAGCTTCCGGCTATCCAACACATGCTGCCCCACCACCTCCACAGGCACATCGTACCAGGCAGCCCGAAGCGCCACCTCCTCCGCGTCCTCCTGCGCCGGCACCTCCCGCCCCCGAAGCTCCTGCTCCATTCCCGCCGCATACTCTTGAACATCTTCACGCGCTCGAAGCAGGCGCGCTGGCCTACACTATCCTGGATACCACAACGGACAACAAACGGAAAAAAACGACGCGCATAACCTATCCAAAGAGTGTTGCCTGGCAACAGGTCGCTACCCTGCTCAAAGCATTCAAAGAGACGCAAGAAGAGCCTTACGAAACCATTGTCATTCAGGGCTACTTGCCAAGTGACCCCGGTCTCTATTCTTTTACGAATGGCCAGCTTGTCTTCGACCGCAATGTACGCCTGGGTGGTCAGACCCTGAACCGCTACCAGATTGAGACTGGCAACGGCTTTGAAGTTGACTCTGTGCGCATTGTACTGTCAGAAGAGTGAGGAAACCGTATGGACGCTGTAGAACTCATTCGCAAGAAGCGCGATGGTCATACACTCAGTACACAGGAGATAAACTGGTTCATTGCTGAGTATATCCGTGAGCAAATTCCAGATTATCAAATGTCGGCCTGGCTAATGGCTGTGTACTGGCGCGGTATGGATGCCCGCGAGACCAGTGATTTAACCCTGGCCATGGCGCATTCTGGTGAAGAGCTTCACGTGCGCGATGTCATCTCACCCGTCGTAGATAAACACAGCACCGGCGGGGTCGGTGACAAAGTGACCCTGGCGGTAGCGCCACTGGTGGCTGCCTGTGGAGTCGCGGTGGGCAAGATGACTGGACGAGGCCTTGGTCATACTGGCGGTACCATCGATAAACTGGAGTCCGTCACAGGATTTCGTTCCGAGCTCTCTCGCGAAGAGTTTATGCGCATACTCTTGCAACACTCTCTTGTTCTGGCAGGTCAATCGCACGACCTGGCGCCGGCTGACGGCAAAATGTATGCGCTGCGCGATGTCACCGGCACCATTGAGAGCATTCCCCTTATCGCGGCCAGCATTATGAGTAAAAAACTGGCCATTGGAGCATCGCACTTACTACTGGATGTCAAGGTTGGCTCAGGCGCGTTTATGAAGACGCTAGAGCAGGCGCGTGGCCTTGCGGAGACAATGGTTGATATTGGACGCCTGGCAGGCCTGCACACGGTTGCTGCCATCACCTCCATGGATCAACCCCTGGGTCATGCTATCGGCAATGCGCTGGAAATGGCCGAGGCAATCTCGATTCTCCATGGCAAAGGTCCGCGCGACGTTTCCGAGCTTTGTTACCATGAAGCGGCGGAATTACTGGTCATGACGGAAAGCGCTAGCAGTTTCCCCGAAGCAGTGGAGCGTGTTCAACATGCTGTACAATCAGGAGCTGCCGTTGCGAAGCTGGCCGAGGTCATCGCGGCTCAAGGTGGCAACGCCCGGCAGATCGAACTGCCACATCTTTTGCCCACCGCCCCTGTACGTTCCATGCTGACAGCGCCACGCAGTGGGTATATCGCCGGGATACAGTCAGAACAGATAGGCCTGGCAAGTATGCACCTTGGTGCAGGGCGTTTCAAAAAAGGTGAGCCAATCGATCACCGTACCGGCCTGGTTTTGCAGGCAAAGGTGGGTGAATACCGCCAGGCTGGTGAACCACTGGTGGAAATCCACGCTCGTAGCGATGCTGAAGCCGCCTCTATACACGAAGCGCTGCTGGCCTGTTACACCTGGAGCGACGCCCCTATCACTCTCGGCCCACTAATTTACGACACCATCCGCCCCTGGGTGCGAAATTGATCATAGCAACCACTATACAACGAATCGGCTCGCGAAGCCCGTGTATAGTAGGGGCGACCCTTGGGTCGCCCAAAAAACCTGCCCTCCCCCTGCAAACCTGCCCCCACCCCTGAAGGGCTACTTAATGATGGTTGATAAAATAGGCAACAACAATAACCAGAATAATAACAGCCACCACCGCAATCAAGAAATACGTGTTCCTGCGGCCTAAAGAAATTTTGCGCGGCCCGGTAGCCGCCACCTTCTTTACCTCTTGTCTGCGTTCCTCGGCGCGTCTCTTCTTCTTCTCAAGACGCTTCTGCCTTGGATCTTTCGCACTGCTCGCCTGACCCGGCCCCGTGCCCAGATGTTCCATACGCCGGCGCATATCGCGATTGTAACTCTCGGCCTGTTGCTGCTGGGGACTCGTCGATGTGATCTCCTTTGGCCGCGTGGATTTCGCTCCAGGGGCAGCCGTACCACCGATGCGCGGCTGATTACTCTGTGCGCTCTGCTTGCCCTTATTTGCTGGCGCGCTATCCTTGGGTGCAACCACCTGCTCCTGAGCGGCGCCTGTTTTTTTCGCTGCGGTCGTCTTTGTGGTGCCAGCTTTCTTTTCCGGTTTTTGTGGTCCTTGTTTATTCACCTTCGTCATGGTTGAGTCCTTTACTGCGGAAAATATCGTGAAATGTTGAAAAGCAAAAATAGTCAGCCGTCTACGAGATTCACTTCAACTTTTTCATTCGCGAGTACCTGTTGTTCGACCATCTCCCTCCGTCCCCTCTAAGAAATCGCGCGCGATTCTTGCCGCTCCTTCTTTATCATCAGGTGAAAGCACACCATCAATAACCAGGCCCAGCAGATGATCTTTCAAAGGGCGCAGCCACGGACCTGGACTGCGGCCAAAAAGTGCCATCAATTCATTTCCATCCAGCGGACTTTTCAGCGGAACACGCTCTGCCTCCTCCTTGAGCCACTGACAGCGTCCCTCCAATTCAGCCACACGCGCCGCGGCACGCGAAATCTTATCTGCCCGATAGCTCGTAATATCTGCGCGAGAAAGATCAAGCAAATCAGGCAGAACCTCTCCGCTATCCAGCATGAGACGCCGCACGGCCCCATCAGTCCAGTCACTGGTATAAGCGTTCGCCCGCATATGCAGGCGCACTATCCTTGACACATTTTCAATAAAATCTCGATCAAAATGCAGCCGTTTGAGTATATCCCGTGTCATATACGCTCCCACATCCTCGTGTCCAAAGAAATGGATTTTATTCTCTTCGACACTCTTCGTGCGCGGCTTGGCGATATCGTGCAGCAGTGCGCTCCAGCGCGTCGCTAAGCGGGGCGATGAACGTTCTACCACGCGTAGCACATGTGCATAGACATCCTTAGAGGAGACAGAGCGCGTTTGCTGCTGGCTGACCCCACGTAGCTCCACTACTTCCGGTATAATCCACTCCATCAAGCCTAGCTCAACCAGCAGGTCAAGCCCCTTCGCCGGATGTGGTGATATGAGTAGTTTATTCATCTCATCGCGAATACGCTCACGACTAATCTTCTGCAGTTTTGCAGCCTGGCGTAAAATCGAGCGTCTTGTTTCTGGCTCAATCGTGAAGTCAAGTTGAGAAGCGAAACGCACCGCGCGCAACAGACGCAGTGGATCTTCATCAAATCGCTTGTCTGGCTCATTCCCAACCGCGCGTAAAATATGGGCCTCTAGATCTTGCCGCCCACCAAAGAGATCAATGATATCACCATTGAGGGGATCGCGCGCCAGGGCATTAATGGTAAAGTCGCGTCTCAGCAGGTCATCTTCTAATCTTGTACCAAAGCACACTTCCGGTTTCCGCGATTCCGGATTATAGCGCTCAGTGCGGAAGGTGGTTATCTCGATAATGTCACCGCCATAATGCAGGCGCACAGTACCAAAACGTTCGCCTACCAGCACCACCGCACTGGGGCGTGTTGGTGCGACCAGCCGTTTGATCTCTTCAGGCTGCGCATCAGTTGCCAGGTCGGCATCATTGGATTGTTCCCGGTGCAGCAGCACATCGCGCACCGTCCCACCTACCATATAGAGTTGTTTATGCTGTGCGCGAAAAGCTTCCGCCAGCGTGATGATGATATCTAACATGCGAAACTTGTGTATCCGCTTCAGGTGTAGTGTGCTAAACAAAGCAACATACCCCCGCTTTTCCTCTTATACGTAATGGCAGTATTGTATCATGGCTCATTCGTGTTGGCTAGACATAGGCCTGAGAGGAGGACGACCAGGTGAGCGTATAGCCTGCGCTTTTTGGCATCGCATGCTCCTTCACGTGCGTTGGCAGGACCGTGTTACCCAACAGGGTGTTACCTACCGGGGTGGCCCTCGTCTCTCGTACCCTTTGTGTAACATGGCTACACAAGGAGAACCGCTCGCGCCGGTTCAGTCTGAAAAACGATAGGACCCCTTCTTTCGGGAGTAGCTGGAACGTACACGCCAACTTCACCGCTGCTCACCTTAACTTTCCTCTCGAGAGCGCGATCTCCCCATGCCTGACGACCGAGCGCTGGTCACCTGTGACGAAACCACCTGGGCTTCGCTCGTTCAACCACCTCTCACCCTCATCGTCCAACCGGCCGATGAGAGCGGCAAGACCGCGACCGCGTTGCTCCGGCAACGCGTTGCCGATCCCGATCGTCTCCCTCGTCAGGGGATCCTGAAGGGGCTGTTACTGGTGCGAGGATCCAGTACCCTTCGGCGGTGAAGAATCAGATTGTGTTGCAACAACGTGTCACGGAACGCAGCGAGCATGCCGTAGTCGTTACTGTTCAGTTTAGGCCGCCACGCCAAATAGACGGGCTTTGCAACGCCACCCGTCCTCCCAGGTGCCTGGGCAAAATCACCCAGGAAATACTCCTTTTGGGTATTGTCTTGTCCCCTGTGGTCAGCTACACTCCTCAGAGAGACCGGCGTGATACTCCGTCATGCTGTGAGCACGCTGGGAAGAATGAGCAATGTCTTTGAAGCGTCCTTCCGAGCCGTTCTCGTTCTTAAGCGTACAAAAACGTCAGAATGATCTCGTGACCCCACCATAGAATGGGCCCTTTCTCATGAACCCTTTTGAGGCGATGTTGATCACGAATGATGAGCGCCAGATCCGCTTGCGCGCCAAGGCAGTCAATGCGGTGCTCGACATTCCCAACGGCACACGCCGTACATCCTGGATGGAGAGAGCGGCGCGCCCTATTTGAAACCTGGCCAGGCCGATGTACAGGCGGCGAGGGACCTGCAACATGAAGGAATTGGAGATGAGTACTTCACCTGTTCCTGTTGATCCGACTCTATTCAAAGCCTATGATGTGCGCGGCATCGCTGGCGAGAATCTCACAGACAAAGTCGCCTATCGTATAGGCCGTGCTGCCCCTCACTACTTGAACGTGCCGGAGATTGCCGTGGGCCGCGATATGCGGCTTTCATCACCGCAATTGGCCGCCTCCCTGCTCCGCGGTATCATTGTTCAGGTCACGACCGATGGCCTGACGTTCGACTATGGTGATTGGTGGTTCAATGTGCGGCCATCCAACACAGAACCCCCCCCCCGCGTATGAACGTGCAGGCGAGGACGAAGACTTTGAACGATAGCACAAAAGAGATGTAAATCATTTACATGCGGGAGTGCTCGCTCCTTCTGTCGTGCGGGTCCTGGCAACCACGAAGCGCGTGCAAATAGTAGGGCGCTTCGTGGTGGAAAACACCGGAGCGTTCTGGTATACTTTTGGCAGTAGTAGTCAAGCATTAGTCGGCGAAAACACAAGAGAGACAGGAAAGAGGCAAATGATGCAAAAACGTGTGAGACGCATTGCAGTAAGCACTGGAGGCGGTGATTGTCCAGGGCTGAATCCGGTTATCCGTGCGGTCGTCAAAACTGCCATCCTCGAGTATGGTTGGGAGGTTGTGGGTATCGAGGATGGCTTCGATGGTTTGTTGGGGTACGAGGGGGCACGCGTGCTCCCCCTCACGATGGCCGAAGTGCGCGGGATCTTGCCGCGCGGCGGCACGATTCTGGGCACATGCAGTCGCAGCAATCCGTTTGCGATGAATGTAACGATTGGCGGTAAGACGCAAGTGGTGGATCGCTCGCAGGATGCATTGGACCGCCTGGCCAGGCTGGGTGTAGATGTCTTGGTGACGATCGGTGGTGACGGGTCGATGCACATCGCCAAGGAGCTACAAGCCCTTGGTGTGCAGTTGGTGGGCATTCCTAAAACGATTGATAATGACCTGCAGGCGACCGATCTCACCTTTGGGTTCGACACGGCTCTACAAACCGCCACCGAGGCCATTGATAAGCTGCACACCACTGCTGAGAGCCACCATCGCGTGATGGTGGTCGAAGTCATGGGGCGGACTGTTGGTTGGATCGCCCTGGAGGCAGGTATCGCCGGTGGCAGCGATGTGATTTTGATTCCAGAGATACCCTATGATGTAGAGATCCTTTGCCAGAAGATCGCCGAGCGGAACCGTACTGGCTCCCGCTTCAGCATTGTGGTCGTCGCCGAGGGAGCGATGAAGGTGGGAGGCCAGCCACATTATGTGGGAGTGGGGTCGGGCGGTAGCCTGCGCTTGGGCGGCATTGGCGAGCAGGTTGCGGAGCAGATCGCTGCCACCGGCATCTCGGCAACGCGTGCCACGATTCTCGGCCATTTGCAGCGCGGCGGTGCGCCGACGGCATTTGACCGACTGCTGGGGACGCGCTTTGGTACGGCAGCCGTGCATCTAATCGCTCGTGGGGGGATGGGCCGCATGGTGGCGTTGCGCGGCAATGAGATTGTGGATGTACCAATCGAGGATGCTATCGCCGGCCTCAAGAGCGTGCCGCCGGATGGTGAACTGGTACAGGCCGCTCGTGGCCTGGGGATTTCGTTTGGGAATTAAAAAGCGCTCAGTACAGCAGCGAATTTGCTCATTTACACTGATTTAGCAATGTCATCTATGCTAGACCTTGCTAATTTCTGCCCGAACACTACAACATATTAGGAGAGAGACCAGAGATTCAGGAAGGAAACAGTATGGATGAGGATCGCAACACCAGCGCCAAGATGTGTGCCATCACCATCTCACGCGAATATGGCAGCGGCGGTGGTGAAATTGCCGCACGCCTGGCCCTACGCCTGGGATGGGAATTGATTGACCATGAAGTGGTCGTACGAGTGGCACAGCAGTTGCATGTCAGCCAGGAGGAAGCGGAGGAGCATGATGAGCGTGTGGAGAGCCTGGCTGCACGGATTTTAAATAGCCTGCGACTAGTTCAGCCAACCATGCCTGTTGCTGTAGAAATTCCGCTCACCATGGATTCGAGAGCCTTCCACGAAGCACGCAGCCAGGTCATTGAAGGAGCCGTTGCCTCGGGACAGGTGGTGATCGTCGGTCGTGGGGCCCAGGCGCACCTGGCGAAGAGGCGTGATGTGCTGCATGTGCGCATCGTGGCACCCCTTGAGGCACGTATCGTCTATGTCATGAGCCGGGAAGGTCTGGAGCGGGAGGCGGCTCAAACCCGTCTGCTGAAGAAAGACCATGAGCATGCTCGCTATCTGGAGACGTTTTACCACCGGCATCCGAGTGATCCGCACCTGTATGACCTGGTGCTCAATACGGGCATCCTCGATCTGGAAAGTGTCGTCGAGGTGATTGCCATCGTCCTGGAGCACAAGGCCAGGCGGCTCTCAGTTCCGACGCGGGAGCTCGGCCCAGCGGTAGGATTGCCTCGGTATCCTGCTCAGCCCGAAGATTTTCGTCCTCCACAAAGCATGTCTCCCCGCAAATAATGCAGAGTGTCAAGAGGCAAGGGAGACCCAACCTCCCATACCAGGAAGTGCCGCTGAAGGAGAGTAGGTAATGGAAACCACATCATCTCAAGCTCAAGCTGTAAGAAGAGAACAGCCACGTTATTCACAACGTGATACCCTCTTGACTATGACCGGCGTACTCCTGGTCATGCTGCTGGCCTCATTGGATCAGACGATTGTGTCAACAGCTATGCCGCGGATCACTGTCGACCTCCAGGGGTTTGACCGCTATACCTGGGTCACGACCGCCTATATGCTGACATCGACGGTGATGGTGCCCATCTATGGCAAGCTCTCCGACTTGTTTGGGCGCAAAGTGATTTTCATCACTGGGGTCGTGATATTTCTTGTGGGGTCCGCACTGTCGGGGGCATCGCAATCGATGAACATGTTAATTGCGTTTCGCGCCTTTCAGGGACTGGGTGCCGGAGCGCTCCTGCCTATTGCCATCGCCGTGGTAGGGGACCTGTTCACCCCGCGCGAACGTGGCAAATGGCAGGGGGTCACGGGGGCCGTCTTTGGCATCTCAGCGATCGTTGGACCAACCGTTGGGGGATGGCTCACGGAGTATGCATCCTGGCGCTGGGTCTTTTATGTGAACCTGCCAATCGGTATTGTGGCACTGCTGGTGTTGATCTTCCTCATGCCCCCGCTGCGTAGAGGGGCCACGCAGGTCTCAATTGACTACATCGGTGCGGCCTTGCTCATCATTGGAACGGTGCCGCTCTTGCTGGGATTTACCTGGGCGGGAACACAATATGCCTGGCTCTCACCACCAATTATCGGCCTGTTCGCGCTCGCGGTAGTGGCATTGGTGGCCTTTGTTCTCTACGAGGCATGGCTAGAGCGCCGGAAGGGGCAACCGATTATTGAGCCAAGCCTGTTCAAGAACAGCATTTTCACGGTCTCAACCATTGTGACAGTCGTCTTTAGCATGGGTCTCTTCGGCAGCATCTTCTTCATCCCGCTGTTTATCCAGGGAGTGATTGGAACCTCCATCTCCAATAGTGGCCTCATCATGACACCACTCACGCTCACATCGGTGTTCGGGAGTATTCTCGCCGGGCAGTTGGTCTCGCGCCTGGGTAGGTACAAGTGGTTGGCTATTACCGGCATGGCCATCAGTATTGCTGGTGCAGGGCTCTTGCTCCGCCTTGGCCTTCAATCGAGCAACACTGATGTCTTGGTTGCGATGCTGGTTATGGGCATTGGCATGGGGACCGGCATGTCGATGTACTCATTAATTGTACAGAATGCACTGCCGACCAAGATTGGTCAAGCGACCTCGACGCTGACCTTCTTCCGCTCCATTGGTGGGACCATTGCTCTGGCTGCGATGGGATCGGTCATGTATTCAGCATACCTGCCCGCGTTTCAAAATGCGCTGCCGACAAATGTGAAGCAGGCTCTGCCAGCAAAGGCGCTGGATACCTTCAGTAATCCACAGGCACTGCTCTCGCCGGATACGCTGGCACAGGTACGCGCGGAGTTTGCCGCGCAAGGACTGCAAGGCCTTGCGCTCTACAATCAATTGATTGAGGCAATGAAGGCAGGTCTGGTACAAGGCCTCCATGATGTCTTTATTTTGAGCACGGTCGTCCTGTCAGTTGGTCTGGTGGCCCTCTTCTTCCTGAAGGAGATCGAGTTGCGGGGGGGACGCGCCAGCAGTGGAAGAACTGTTGCGAGGGTTGAGAAGGCAGTCCCGACTGCGGCTGGATAAGTACAGCCTTTTATTGCCCATACGTGGAAGATACCTGGCATAGGCTCTTCGAACACAAGCTACCACAGCGCTATTCTCGTCGAGGTCGATGAGCCAGAAATAGGAGGAACCACCCGGGTCCCTGTCCCACAGAAGATGAGCGTCACACTGACTGACATGAGCATTAGTGATTCATCGCTTGGAAAAATCGCGCCGGAGGCGGCCTGCGGCTCTTGACCGTTGTAAATTCGCGGCAGTTCGAGAGGTGCCGGGTATCGGTGATTGATCTGGTAGGGGCGATGCAACAGGAAGTTTCGCGCAAGCTGCAAGCGACTCGCCTGGCCGGTTCAGGCATTTGTTGAAATTGAACGGATCTGCCAAACGCTGCGCGTCTGGCAGATCCGCTTCCATGCCCGGTTCGATCTTTCAGCCCAGCTACTTAATGATTGGACCGGGATTGACGATTGAATTCCGGCCAAAGAGGATGTAGAAGGGATCAAAGCGGAAACCCGCGGTCTTGGTGCTGTCCTGCAAAATCGCATACCCAAAGCCTGCGAACAACCCCGTTTGTGGGCTGGCCTGACGGACCGATACGTAGTCGCCCCAGCGTGTCGTCGCGGTATCACTCAATTCTGGATACCATACCACAAAGTCACCCAGGATTCCCACGGCGCTGTTTGCGTAGAACTTATTTGCGCCGCCCCAACCCAGGCAGATCCCGACCTCACCCCGGTCATTGGTCGCAAGGCAGGGATACGCGAAGGCGTTGTCATTATTCCAGATTGGGAAATGATCCAATAGTTTGTAGCCGTTCTTCACATCCACTTTGACGACCTGCACCTGTGGGTTGGGAAAATTGAAACCACCGTGCCCGCCGTCACCGCTGCTGGCAGTCCACGCAAACCACACTTCGTTACCGCGCCGCGTGACTCCCGTCACGCCGAACTTGGGGAAGCTGGACAGCTTCGTGAGCCAGTCGGTTGTGCCATCCTGCGCAATGGAAGAGATGGTACCGTTGGGCCAGTTGTACTTCAGATTCACATCCCGCCAGAAATAGGTGTTCGAGTTCTCTGCCCAGGAGAATACTTGCAGCGTCCCATTGTCTTTCGGCTTTCCACAGCCTCCCCAGAAGACTTCATCGCCCGTATTCTGGCACAAATGGCCGCCATATGCCGAAGCGGAGTCCGACGGCGTGGTGAAACGGAAATGAATGGTACTACTGGACTGGATTTCATTGAGAGGGACACGAACGACCAGCAAACCAGCCCCGCTCCCCCGCGCATCCACACTCACATATAGAGAGTTATCTCCGATGGACATATCCGGATAATCCAGGGGTCCCGTGGTATCTTTGACCGCAGCGATGCCAAATTGCCCCGAAGTCAGATCCCAGTACGTCCAACTTGAACACTTACTGTTAATAATATCCTGCGGGCTGGCCGCAGCAATGCGTAAACGGCTGTTTCCATCCGTTCCAGGATTGAACTGCATGAGCCAGATGAAACGATCGATCGACGGGGCATACTGAACGATCTGGTCGCAGCAGAAGCCGCCATCGGCGGTGTTGGGGAAAACGGTGGTAGGATCGATCGCGGTAAACGTACTTCCGCCGTCGGTCGAGTAAACCGCGTACCAGTTGCCAGTAGCCATCACCACGTTTCCGCTTTCCGCGCCGCTGATGTCGGCTGCTACTGTGGAGAATATGGAGTTGGGCGTGACAGATGTCCCATAGTCGGAGTACTTCCCGAACACGACCGGGTCCGGATCACCCCCACCGGGTCCGGCGTTGAAATCCCTCAATTGCAATCCCCGGCCTGGGATCACAAAGCCGCGGAAGGGGCCTCTCGGTACGTCTGGGCCTTCGTCTTCATTTGGCTCCTCGGTATCGGAATGTTCCGCCGGAGGATACGGCGCTCCGATCACCCGGTCGGGGCGGGAGGAACCGGTAAGGGTTTCGCGAGAACCGGATTCAGGTTCCTTTGGCTCGCAAGGTTCATACGTACAAAACGGCTTCGGTTTTTCAGGGGGACAGCACTCCAACAATTCTTTGCGTACCTTCTCGATCTTTTCATAAGCCAATGCCGCGTCGGGGTGAGTGGTCTTATAGAGTTCGAGCAAAGTTTCGCTGGTTGTTTTCAACGCAGTTTGCAGACCCGTCTGGGTGTTTTCTTCGTTTACCGTTGCGCAGGTTTGCTTGGAAATACGTTCCAGCACACAAATGACCGTGTCCATTTGCTGGGTTAATTTGGTGAGTACGGTATTTTGAGACGCTTGAATCTCGATCAGTGTTTTTAACAGTCCCAAAGTTTCAGACGGCTGTTCTTTCCGTTCATGTTCCGTCGGCATGTTCACGACCTCCTGTTTGATATATAAATGATTATCGGATGGATATAGAAATACTACTGATCAAAACAATAACATATTTTATAAGTATTATCAAATATTCAATCCATCAAGGGTGCGTTTCATTATTTTGCACACAGGAGGGAGGTGGTAGAATACAGGAAAAATACCGAGTGTAGATCCAGCACCCGAATTTGAATGGTCTCGATAAAGAGGCTTCAGAATAGCAAACCTTCCCCAGAAAATAGGTAATTCGTTCTAAAGCTCTTGACTTAGAACATATATTCTAGTAAGATTATTGGAAAAAGTGTTCTAATATTTTCTAGAACGGAGGCATGACCATGGGAATAATGGCAAGAAAGCAGCCTGATCAGGTGGAATATGATGTAAGTGATGACGATAACCTGTACAGTACACGCAGTCACAGTAGCGCGCGCAGATATCAGCCACCAATAGAACACGACACACTGGACGACCCCCTGCTACCAAGAGGTACCATGATTCGTCGTCGCTCCCGTGGCCTTACAAACGCAGACGGCACGACAAGAGCGATAGCCATTCCCACAGTAGAGGTAGAACAAAGACGCCAGCGCTTTCCCATGCTGCCTATTCTTATAGGAATGCTCGTGATGGCTCTCCTTGTCTATGGCCTGAGTTCCTTTAGCTCGTGGTGGCGTATACACCAGGACGATACGCAATTTGGCCGTCCTCGTACCTTCCAGCTAGATGCAGTGGTCGGACATACCGATAGCCCTGCAAATCCAACACACTTTATCTTTCTCAACCTGAATCGCCACATAGAGATAATTGAGTTACCAGGCGGTGATTCAGCGCACGCCCGCATTTACCCGGGACCCGTCTTATTTGGAGATGGGCAAGACCTGACACCAGTCACTGCTGAAATTCGTGATGTCAACGGCGATGGCAAGCCCGACATCATTATACACATCCAGGATCAACAGCTTGTGTTTATCAATGACGGTACACAGTTTCGCCCACTCCGGCCAGGAGAACATGTTAAATTATAAACGCTCTCACAAAAGATAAGCCTCCAGGATCATCAAATCCTGGAGGCTTCTACTTCCCCACATGACCAGCAAGACCTCGGACAAATACATTGCCACCTTTGCTCAGCCTGCAAAGACCACATGCAAAAGCAACTTCCCCCCTACAATCTACTTGCCCAGTTTCTTCGCCTCAACTCCCCCACGTTCAGCATTCCCACGCTCTCCCCATCCACCATGGAACATACTATACGCTTTGAACCTGACAAAACCATGAAAAAGGATAGGTGGCACGTGACAGAATATTCACAATACTCGGCGAAAGCACCCAAAGAAACAATTACATTTTGTTCATCTCTTACAAACTACTCGTCTTTTCCATAGGTCTCATTGTGATTACTTACTTCTGTACTTTCTTTTTTCTTTGTGCGCACGCTACGAGCTTTACCTTTACCTTTATCATTAAGCATTACGATACCCTCATCCTTAGATTTGCCTGCATGAGGCTCATCTATAGGAATATCTGTAGCATTCTCACGTACCGAGGTAGAGCCTAGTGCGAATAGCGATTTCTCTGGACGCCAGAAGTCTAGCAGATATTCAAATGTGGTGCCCATGGTGATATAGTTGCTGGGCCAACCAAAGATGCCTATGTTATTGACGATATTCAAACGGTTCCAAATGATAGTGTTCCTTAGCTCATAGCCGATAGAACGCATAGCTTCTATGACCGATACATGAATAGTTATACGTTCGTTTTCCCACCACATATCAGGCACATTGATAACGCAGTGTCCCTTCTTCTTCATTAAGGGAAGTATGCCCTCAAATATCTCAGCCATAGCTTTTGAGTACGCTCCTAAGTCAAGCGTTCCAAGGTCTTCTGGTCTCTGGCTATATTGTTCTACTTTTTTATACTGTTCATTCTTCCTTTCAATACCGCGCCTACTCTTATTGTGCCGCTCTCTATTGAGAAGGTTCGCGTAAGGAGGTGAAGTAACGATACATGCTATGCTTTCTTTATCAAGATATTGGGAAATATGTCTTGCATCATCCAAAATAGGAAGCTGCTGTGTTCGAGAGAATAGAGTTTCCTGGCTCAAGCGTTCTTGTGTAAGTGCTATGTAGCTTGGGTTGATGTCAAAGCCAACTGCATTCCTATTTGCGTCGCGTGCAGCAAGAAGCGTTGTACCACTTCCCAGGAACGGGTCAACTACCAGTTCGCCTTCATGTGAAAACAGTTCAATACATCGGCGTGCTAAGGAGATAGGAAATGTAGCAGGATGCTTTGATTTATCTCGGATATCGCGTTTTTCGTAATTAAATTCCCATACTCCCAATTGGCACTTTATCCACTCCTTTGCAGTAAGACAGTTTATATGGGAGGGTTCACATTCACAATTTCGCATTGTGTTAATGTCTAATTTCTTCGATTTCACCTCTACAGCAAACTCTCTCCCATCTGTATCTGTGAATATTGCATCCGGTTCATATTGCGATCGTTGTAGTACCACTTTGGCCTCCCTTATAAAGAAATGTCTTTGTAGTTAACGTTAACAAATAAGATTCTGGGCTACCACTTTCATTATTCCTAGCAAAAAAAAACTCTTTCTGATAGATTAACAGATAAAGTATGTTAGACACAATGTTCAAGTAGCATTCTTGACTTTTGGTACCATGTGACCTAATCTAAACACGCCTTTCTTATGTCATTGTCTTATTATAGTAATTTGAAACGGAGTAAGAGATGAAAATATTTACGAAAGAAAGCCTGATAGAAGCATTAACGGCTATCTGTAATGAGCCGTGGGTCCAGTCTTGTAAACCTCCAGGAAACGATGGAGCTGTGGGAAACACTCTGGAAAAATTGCTAGGTATAGAAGAGAACAATCTTCCTTTGCCGAATGCCACAGAATGGGAAATGAAAGGGCAACGAAGACAAACAAGTTCTCTTGTGACACTATTTCATATGGATCCTTCTCCACAAGCGTTAGGGCTTGTTAACAATTTGCTCATTGCCAAATATGGCTGGCCTCTTGAGAACCACCCAAATGAGCTAAGCTTCAGACAAACCATTACTACAGTTGCTCCTAGTGACCGTGGATTTCAAGTCATAATAGATGAAACTGAACGAAAGGTAATGATTTCATTTAATGCGAATGCAGTAGGAGATAGACATCGAGCTTGGCTCCAAACCGTTGAACAGCGTGTTGGATTGGGACAGCTAAACCCGCAACCCTATTGGGGTTTCGACGACTTAGAATACAAAGCTGGTACGAAGCTCAAGAGTACATTCTTTGTCGTAGCTGACTCCAAGACACAGGATGGTATTGAATATTTCAAGTATAATGGCATTATTATGCTTCAAACATTTGGTTTTGAGAAATTTCTTGGCGCACTACGCCAAGGAATACTCAAAGTAGATTTCGATGCCCGTACAGGATACAACCGTCCTGGGCATAATCATGGAACCAAATTCCGCATTCCTGCCAACTTATTTCCGACCTTTTACGAACATGTAACAACATTACTAGATGCTCCTCTAGACCGAAGGGAGCGACTTAAACGCATAGATATTACAGAAATCCGTTCAATAGAAGAAATCGAAAATGCAGCAAGAGATGGTCCTACAATTGTTCAGTTGTACGCATATGAAGGCAATAGGGTACAGAAGAGGCCGCTGAAAGTAGCTGAACAGCCAGAGCTAGATATGGAATACTAAGGGCTTGTAAAAAACTTTCTGTGTTGGCTGACAACACTATCACTGGCCCTTGCTTCATGACCAAAAGTTATTTCATAACGACTCCTTAGCTTATTAACAGGTATTATTAGATATGGTCAGTGACCCGCAAACAGATGAGGCCATTGAGAAATTTGCGCAGGACTGGCAAAAGCAGCAATCTCGTTCTTTGTGAGCATTCTTCTAGATAATTTGTGACCGTCCTGTGATGGCAAATGATGTTCCAGTATTGTATACTATAAATGTGGAGGGGGTGGAAGAGATAATGGGTATTGAAAGGAGGGTGTGTGAGCAGTATGATGGCAGATCTGGTGGGCTGCAGCGCATGGGCAAGGGCAAACATAGCAAAGTAGGCAGCATGATTTCTCACGTGGTTGAGAGCACTGCGAGTAGGCTCGAGATGAAAAGATCCTTGTTTCAGTAAGCGCTGTAGCCCAATTCTTTTGGTGAAAAATACCTGCAAGTGAGAAACCGCCTGGGTTGATAAGACTCAGGTTTTTTGTTGTTCCCGCTAGACTACCTCAATCTGCCGAAAAAGAACAAGGCGTCTACACGCAGACACACAGCAACCCTGCACTGCATTGTTACAAATGCAATACCTTTTGATATGTATCAAACTCCCTGGCGACGTGCATGCCGGCGTGTACATAGAGACGCGTTGCTCCCGTCACATTATGTGAGTCAACGACAAGACCAACCCTGCGCAGGCCGCGGCGGTAAAACTCTCCAAACGCTTGATACAAGAGATTCAAACCGCATCCCCTGGCTCTCCACGGTCGCCGGACGGCAAGGTGACGCACCCAGCCTACGTCGGGATAGATGTAACCCAGTACTACCCCCACGATCTGCTCGCCCTCCATAACGAGAAAACATAGCGATGGATCAAAATCCTGTCGCTTGAGCGTAAACCGTTCCCACTCTTCAAAGCGGATATCGCGATGGTGCCCAAGATCTGCAAATGCCTCCATGACAGCTTTATGCACGGCGCGGTCGTCTTGACCCGGCACAAATGGCCGCACATGCAGTTCTTCAGGCCAGTTCGGCACAGGGGGTGCCTCGTTCATAGTGATCTCCATGCGCCAATCCTGCTTTACAAGATGATAGCCCTCTTGCTCAAGCAGATGACGATTTTCGGCATTCAAGCTCACAGCACTAACACGACACGGTTCCCCTCTTTGCAAATGCGTACAATGCCCACAGGCCAGGTTCTCAGCAAGATGGTACAGGTACCGCTCGATGCCCTGGCCGCGGTAGGCTGGATGAACGCAGGTATTGTGCGTGATATAGATATCCGTCTTGCACTTCCAGACATCTGTGTACCCAATCATTGCACCAGCAGAGGTGACGACAACGCGCGCATCTCCTGCCAGTTCAAAATCCTTCCGTTCCCACTCAGCAAGCAGATCATCTACCGTCGTATCTGCTTCACCATAATCAGCGATATCGCAAGTAATCAGCAAGTCGGTCACCGCCTCAAGCTCCTCTCGCTCCGGCGCACGAACCTGCAAATCTGCTGGAAGTGTGTCGTTGGTCATAAAGCGATCCTTTCCTGGGTGTCATAACGAGGATGGGGATCTGCCCACCTCGGCAGGCACAAAAGAACCCCTACGTTGAGCGGTTTCATCGGACGCTTGGTAAACAATGTCTGGAAGTCCTGTGGCCTGGCACGGAGGAGGAAGTGCGCGAAGTCACCGGCGCTTTCTTGCTCCACTACAACACATAGCGCCCCAACCAGGCGATCTCCTGTGGCAACCGTCCACCCCGCGTCTCTCAAGGGTAGGTATTTTGTGAAACGAGCAGGGAAGCGGGTTCGTCTCGTAGGGGCGGGGGTGGCAGGGAAGAAGGGTGGGGACGCTTGGGTCGCCCGGCGTCCTGTTCCCCTGCCGCTTCCCACCTGCCCACCATGGGCGACGCAAGCGTCCCCACTCCACTCCTCACCTCTCCCGCCCCTACGACTGTGACGATCTGCCCCAAATTACCTACTGTTGAAAGGCGTAGCCTACCCGGACTTGCCCACGCTGCCCGCGCTCCCAGAATTCGTAAAGGAGTGTCGAGTGTTCCCGCCTGGCTGCGTCGGCTGCACTGTCTTGTGAGAAGCCACCCGGAAGACCGGAAAGGCTGCGGCCACCTTTTCGAATTCCGCAATCGGTGCATCCTTGTCCACGGGCACGTGGGGTCGCGCTCCCGGTGCGCGCTGCAGGTACGCCTTCAAGATGGGTGCACGCTGGTCGGCGGGAACCTCTTCGAGGTGGACCTCCTCACGACCGCCGCTCCGGAGCACCGCTCTTCCCCCGGCTGCACGTACGTTGTGGACCCAGTTCACGTTCTCTCCGAGCATCGACACCAGGTACCACTGTCCATCGACGACGGCCACTACCACCGGCAGCGAGACCGTCCGCCCGGACTTTCGTCCGGTCACTTCCAATGTCATCAGATAGGTGGACGCGACGCCCGAGGAGCCTACAGCAGCCCACGCTCTATTCAGCATCCTCGCGATCCAGTTGGGTCGCTGCCCACGGTACAACCATTGTTTCCCACGGTACAACCATTGTTTGAAGTCGCTTCGAGTCATCTCAGCCTCCGTCCTTCTCTCTCTTGAACATTTGATGTGAGAGAACACCAGCGTGTAACTCTTCCAATTTACAGCGGTGTGCAAAAGCTTTGAGCCGAAAAGGCAGTGGGAGAGAGCAACTCGCATCACCGCTGCGGATAATTTTCGCTAAGGGAAAAGATACCTCATTGCTCTCACGAAACTGTCTCATTCAGCTGATAGAGCATCACAGGAACATCACACTCTTCAGTGATTGATGTTTAGACTACCTAAGTTTCGCCCAAATTAGTGACATAGTACTTGGGATTTGGTGAAAAGCAGCTTCTACAGCACCAGTATGAACCTCTTTAAAGGAGGTTGGCTCTACTCACTCATAGTCCGGTTCACAGGATTGTGCTTTCAAGCCATCTGAATAGATGGTCGCTAATTTGGGCGAAATTTGGGTAGACTAATTTGGCCTGAAAAGGCCTAGATCCAATGGTTTCTCGAGCTCGAGATGCACGGATAGACACGATTTGGATGAATTATTGGCATGTTGGGACAGAACAAGGGGTGCTGCGAACATGCCAATAATTCAGGAACTTGATTTCAGAAATCCGTATCCTAAAAGTTCTTATTCTTATCGTTTTAATTGTGACTAATTGGGTACAAGCTTCCTTGATGCCAAATTAGTCTAAACGTCAATCAGTGAATCACCATATCACTCTGCCTTTCAGACTGTCAATAGCGATGGTAAAAATGATGAAATGATCTTATTCCTCTCTCATGGAGATGAAACTTGTCAGCCAATCAGGTTCTGTGATCGTACTGTGAGAAATGTATTTTGTTTTGTGCAATCGTTGAGATAGTGCTCTCTTATACTTCTCATAGGATTATCAGGCAAAGCCCATTCTGAAAGAATGTGGATATTGGCAGCTTCGGGAGGTTTCGAACCATGATGCACAGGCTTGTTGAGTGGAGCTTGAAGTTCCGACTCTTAGTAGTTGCTCTCGCCATAGCAACATTCTCCGTTGGCATCATCCAACTTCGCAGCATGCCGGCGGACGCCTTACCCGAGTTCGCGCCGCCGTATGTGGAGGTTCAGACTGAGGCCCCCGGGCTTTCGGCCCCCGAAGTAGAAGAGCTGGTCACCCTCAATCTGGAGGAGTTGCTTAATGGTACGCCATGGCTGCAATCAATCCGCTCCACGTCGGTTCCAGGACTCTCGTCGATCACCCTTATCTTCCAGCCTGGAACCGATATCATACGCGCCCGACAGTTAGTGAGCGAGCGCCTGAGCCTGGCGTATGCGTTGCCCAACGCGTCAAAACCGCCAGCCATCCTTCAGCCTATGTCGGCTATGAACCGGGTTATGGTGGTCGGGCTTACCTCGAAGCAAGTCACCCCGATCAAGATGTCGGTGCTTGCTTATTGGAACATCCGGCCCGCATTGTTGTCCGTTCCCGGAGTAGCAAATGTCGCCATCTGGGGTTTGCGGGACCAGCAGTTGCAGGTGCAAGTCGATCCTCAACGGTTGCAGGCTCATAATGTCACGCTCGATCAAATAGTCTCAACCACCGGGAATGCTTTGTGGGTATCGCCACTCACCTTCCTGAATGCTTCGACGCCCGGTAGTGGAGGGTGGATCGATACCCCCCAGCAGAGGATTGAAGTCCGGCATGTCTTGCCTATCTCATCGTCAGGCGACCTCGCGCAAGTGAACGTCGAGGGCACGAAGCTACGTCTGGGCGATGTAGCCACAGTAGTGGAAGATCATCAGCCACTCATCGGAGACGATATCATCGATAACAATCCCGGCCTGATGTTCGTCATCGAGAAGTTTCCAGGGGCCAACACGTTGGATGTAACCAGGGGGATCGAAGCAAAGCTCGATGAGTTACGACCCGGTCTTTCCGGTATCCAGATCAATACCACTGTCTTCCGGCCGGCGAGCTTCGTCGAGATGGCAATTGGCAACCCCAGCAGGGCTCTGTTCATCGGCTTTCTTCTCCTGGCACTGGTTCTCCTCGCCTTTCTTTATAGCTGGCGTGCCGCACTGATCAGCCTGGTATCCATCCCGTTGTCCCTGGCAGCGGCCGGACTCGTGCTCGATCTACGCGGAGCAACGATCAATATGATGGTCATGGCGGGGCTGGTAATGGCAGTCGGCATCGTCGTCGATGACGCAATTATCGATGTGGAAAACATCATGCGACGTCTGCGACAATATCGCAGGGCGGAGAGCGACAGGTCGGCGGCGAGCATCATCCTGGAGGCCTCGCTTGAGACGCGCGGCGCTATGATCTATGCGACGCTGATCATCCTGCTAGCTTTATTACCGATCTTCCTCCTGCAAGGTATATCAGGCTCCTTCTTCCAGCCTCTGGTTGTTTCCTATGCCCTGGCGTTGCTGGCGTCGATGGTGGTGGCGCTCATCATCACGCCGGCGCTGTGCTTGATCTTCTTGCAGAAGGCGCCACTCGAACGTCGCGAGTCCCCTCTGCTGCGCAAACTTCAGCGCGGCTATGATGCGATCATGGAGAGAATCATCCGTACAGTCAGTCCGGCGTTCCTCGCCGCTGCTGTCATCACTGCTGGTGTCCTGGCGTCGGTCGGCCTTGCTGTGTTGCCATCTCTCGGTGTGCCACTACTCCCTTCGTTCAAGGAACCGGACGTCATCGTCCAGTGGGAGGGTCCACCCGGTACCTCTGACACAGAAATGACCCGCATCACAACGCTAGCCTCTCGTGAACTACGCTCCATCCCAGGAGTCCGCAATGTCGCAGCTAACATAGGACGAGCCATTCTGGGTGACCAGCTGGTCGATGTCAATTCCGCCCAGCTTCTGGTCAGCATCGATCCTGCGGCCAACTATAACGCGACGATGGTCTCCATCCAGAAGATAGTCAATGGGTATCCCGGGTTCTTTCACATTGTGCAAACATACCTGAAAGATAGAACCAGGCAGGTGCTGACGGGATCGAGCAACGATATAGTTGTCCGCATCTATGGCATCGACCTGGCCGTCCTCCGCAACAAGGCCGAAGAGGTGAGGCAGACGATCGCGCAGATCAACGGTACTGCTGATGTGCACACGGAACTCCAGGTCGACCAGCCGCAGGTAGACATCGAAGTGAACCTTGCGAAAGCCCAGCGCTATGGACTCAAACCGGGCGACGTACGCCGGGAAGCGTCCGTTTTTGTGGCAGGCATCGAAGCTGGTAGCCTCTTCCAGGACCAGAAGGTGTTCACCGTCGTGGTATGGGGCACGCCCCAGACGCGCAGCAGTTTGACCAGTGTCCGCAATCTGCTCATCGATACGCCCGACGGCGGACATGTGCGCCTGGGAGATGTGGCCGACGTGCGCATTGCACCAACGCCAAACGTCATACAACATGATACCGTCTCGCGTCGCATTGATGTGAGCCTCAACGTGCGCGGGCGCGATCCCAGTGCTGTAGTGAGCGACATTAAACAGCGTCTGCAGGGGATCAAATTTCCGCTTGAGTACCGCGCACAGGTGCTCGGAGAATACGAAGAGCGGCAAGCTGACCAGCAGCGCTTGCTTGTCTTCGGGCTCACTGCGGCAATCGGGATTTTCCTGCTCCTGCAGGCGGTTTTAGGGAGCTGGCGCCTGGCGTCTGTGCTCTTCTTCGCCCTGCCATCAACCCTGCTAGGCGGGGTGCTGGCAGCCTTCGCAACCAGCAGCATCATCTCGTTCGCTTCGCTTATCGGATTGCTCGCTGTATTCGGAGTTGGGGCACGCAACTGTATCATGCAAATCAAGCACTATCAGCATCTCGAACGCTATGAAGGCGAACGGTTTGGTCCCGGCCTCGTGCTACGCGGAGCGCGGGAGCGCTTCGCGCCGATCCTGATAACGGCGCTGGCAGCGGGGCTGGCCCTCGTGCCGCTGGTGATCTCAGGCAACATCCCTGGTCTAGAAATCGAGCGCCCAATGGCGATCATCATACTCGGGGGCCTGGTCACCTCGACAGTGTTCAACCTGTTCATTGTACCCGCCCTGTACTCAGGCTTCGGGTCAGCATATGTGCGGCCAAAAGTTGACAGACCAGAATTATCTCCGATGATTCCGGACGAGATGACGAGAGCGCCGCACAATGGTGATTCTGCTGTTTCATCACACGATGGTGATTCCACCGGTTCATCATGAAGCAAGTTTGTGAGTCTTCAATTTGCGCCGCTGAAGCGGCGCAAATTGAAGACTCACAAAGGAATAGTAGCTAACCCTGAGCCTGATACAATATGAGGAGGAGAAAGTCAGATGCGGCACAATAATCTGTGGACAGTTGCAGTATTGATTATCCTTGGTCTGCAGCTTTCGGCGTGTGCACTGACGCCTGCAAGTTCAGCAAACAGTGACAGCAAGGAGAACACCAGCCCACCTGCCAGGGTCGAGCCGATCAAGGGGACGAACCTCAATCGCGTGATATTGACCGCGCAGGCAGCCAAACGGCTCGGTATCCAGACAGCCCAGGTTCGTGATATGAAGGTTGGTGGGAAACAATTCAAGATTGTCCCCTACTCTGCGATACTGTACGACCTGCACGGTCAAGTCTGGGTGTACACGAATCCCGCACCCCTCACCTTTGTTCGAAACAGCATCAGTGTTGACCACATTGATGGTGACCAGGCGGTTCTGTCGCAGGGTCCACCTTCCGGTACTGTCATTGTGACAGTAGGCGTGCCCGAGTTGTTTGGGACCGAGTTCGAGGGAGGTTTACAACCATCATGATGCGTTGGATTATTGGATCAAGCCTCCACTTTCGCTACCTGATGCTGGCAGTCGCCGCGGCATTGATGTTCTTTGGCACCCAGCAACTGCGTGCTATGCCAGTGGACGTCTTTCCTGAGTTCGCACCGCCGTATGTGGATATTCAAACCGAAGCACTAGGAATGTCCTCTGCTGAGGTAGAATCCCTGGTCACTATCCCATTGGAGGACGCGCTCAGCAGCACTCCGGACCTCGACACCATGCGTTCCAAGTCAGTGCCGGGGCTCTCGGCGATCACGCTCATCTTCAAGTCCGGCACTGATATCATGCAAGCAAGGGAGTTGGTACAAGAACGCCTTGCTGTAGCGATACGTACATTGCCATCCTGGGCTGGCATCCCCTGGATGCTCCCGCCCCTGTCGGCAACGAGCCGAGTCATGCAGATCGGGCTGACCTCGAACACCTATTCCCTGACAGATCTGGCGATGACAGCCTATTGGACGATCAGGTGGCGCCTGATGGCAGTACCAGGAGTAGCCAATGTGGTCATCTGGGGTGACCGCTGGAAGCAACTGCAGGTGCAAGCCGATCCGCAAAAGTTGGGAACCTACCATGTCACGCTAGATGAAGTCCAGGAGATTACCTCAGAAGCCCTGGACTATGGGTTATTGAAGTACACGGACGCCGCGAAGACCCGCGTCGGCGGGTTTATCGACACCCCTAATCAGAGGCTCGCCATCCAGCACGTCTTGCCCGTCATTGGGCCAGAGGATCTGGCCAAAGTGCCCATTCCCAACAGAACCAAGCCTGATGGCTCGCCACTGACCCTGGGCGACGTTGGCAAGGTGGTGTGGGATCATCAGCCGCTCATCGGGGACGCTGTCATTAACAGCGATCGCGGCCTCCTGTTGATCGTTGAGAAATTCCCATGGGGCAATACACTGGACGTCACGCGGGGGGTCGACGCAGCGCTCAACGAGATGCGCCCGGGTCTTCCCGGTATCACCATCGACTCCACCATCTTCCGCTCGGCGGACTTCATCCAGATGGCGATCGACAACCTCACCAGGTCGTTGTTCATCTCTTGTCTGCTCGTGTTGCTAGTCCTCGGAGCCTTCCTCTATGAGTGGCGTACCGCGTTGATCAGCATGATAGCAATCCCGTTATCCCTGGTGACAGCCGGGCTCGTGCTTGATATGCGTGGGACAACAATCAACACGATGGTCCTGGCGGGACTCGTGATTGCCATTGGAGGTGTCGTCGATGACGCGATCATCGACGTGGAGAACATCGTACGACGCCTACGCCAGAATCGCAGGGAGAGGGGCAACAGATCAACAACAAGCATCATCCTGGAGGCCTCGCTCGAAGTGCGCAGTGCCATCATCTACGCGGTGCTGATCGATGTGACGGTCCTGCTGCCGGTCTTCTTCCTGCAGGGTGTGTCTGGTGCCTTCTTCCAGCCCCTGGTCGTCTCTTATGCGCTGGCGCTGCTGGCATCTATGGTAGTGGCGCTGACCGTGACGCCAGCACTGTGCCTGATCCTCTTACATAACGTACCGATCGAACGCCACGAGTCTCCCCTGCTACGCTGGCTTCATCGCGGCTACGCAATAGTTCTCGCACGAATCATCCGCACACCGCGTCCGGCGTTCATCACCGTCTGCGCCCTCGTGCTGCTTGGCCTCTCGGTATTGCCATTTTTAGGGGAGTCGTTGTTTCCTACATTCAAAGAGAAAAATTTCCTGATTCACTGGGTAGCTAAGCCGGGCACATCCGCAGATGAAGTCGTCAGGATCACGACGCAGGTCAGTCGCGAGCTGCGCGCCATCCCAGGCGTTCACAGCTTCGGGTCCCATATCGGCCGTGCTGTGCAGGGGGAGGAAGTGTCCGGTATGAATTTCGCCGAGAATTGGATCAGCATCGATCCTGCCGTCGACTATGACTCGACGGTGGCTGCCATCGATAAGGTGATCAACGGCTACCCCGGACTCTATCACGATAGACGGACCTATCTGAACGAGAGGATCGATGAAGTATTGGTAGGATCGACCGATGACATGGTCATTCGCATTTTCGGCCCAGATCTGAACGTCCTACACACCAAAGCAGAGGAGGTGAGACAGACGCTCTCGAATGTCAAAGGGGCCATTGAGGTGCACACAGATTTCCAGGTTGACGTACCACACATCCAGGTGATGGTAGACCTCGCGAAAGCCCAGCGCTATGGGCTCAAGCCAGGTGATGTACGCCGAGCGGCGGGTGTATTTGTATCAGGCAACGAAGTCAGTGACATTCACCGGGATGGGAAGGTGTACGATGTGATGGTGTGGGGTACGCCTGACACACGCGCGAGCCTGACCAGTATTCGTAATCTTCTCATCGATACGCCCAACGGCGGCCAGGTACGCCTGGGAGATGTGGCCACCGTGCAGATCCTGCCAACCCCGAACTTGATAGACCGCGAAGAGAACTCGCGTCGCATCGATGTGAGCCTCAACGTGAGCGGACGCGATCTGGGTGCCGTAGCGAATGATGTCAAACAGCGCCTCCAGAGGGTCAACTTCCCGCTCGGCTACCACGCGGAGATGCTCGGAGTGTACGCGGAGCGGCAGTCTGCCCAGAGTAGCCTGCTCGGCATCGGCATTGCTGCCGCACTCGGAGTCTTGCTCCTCTTGCAGATAGCTTTCGGGAGCTGGCGCCTGGCGTTCCTGGCCTTCTTTACCCTGCCATCGGCCCTGGTGGGCGGGGTGCTGGCGGCCTTCGCGACCGGAGGTATAATTTCGCTCGGTTCGCTTGTAGGATTCTTCACAGTGTTCGGGATTGCGGCACGTAACGGCATCATGCAGATCAACCACTATCAGCATCTCGAATGGCAAGAAGGCGAGCCGTTTGGTCCGGGCCTCGTGCTGCGGGGAGCACAGGAGCGACTCGCGCCGATTCTGATGACGGCGTTGGCGGCAGGATTGGCCCTCGTTCCACTGGTGATCTCCGGCGATATCCCTGGTCACGAGATCGAGCATCCGATGGCCATTGTCATCCTGGGTGGCCTGGTCACCTCGACGGTGCTTAACCTGTTCATCGTACCTTCCCTGTACTTGCGCTTTGGGAAGAGTAAGGAGAAGGATCAGGGGGAGCAGGGTAAGGATCTGCTTTCTTCTTCCGATTTTTCACTTTTCAAATAGAATGAAAAGTGAGTGGGCATGACTCAGTATAAACCAAAGGAGGATGTGTTAATGACAACCAATACGAACAATCCAGCAGGAAAATACGCTTCTGTCAACGGAATCAACCTGTACTATGAGATTCATGGAACTGGCAAGCCTTTGATTATGCTTCACGGTGGCTTTGGAACCTTTGAGATGTTCACTGCTCTTTCGCCCGCGCTCGCTCTCGACCATCAGGTCATTGGTGTCGATTTGTATGGACACGGACGCACAGCCCTCACTGATCGCCCCATCCGTTTTGAGT
>WNGH01008138.1_pt1 | contig 30957 bp, 32 predicted proteins | sample 5400631 | NCBI WGS metagenome assembly WNGH01 (sample SAMN13153373, study PRJNA577476) | soil metagenome | isolation source: 115 cm soil or saprolite under Garry oak tree replicate 1 | place: USA:California | collected 2016-06-15
TTCCTTCCCAATCCGCATTTTGTTCCCGAATTCCGACCTTACACGGGGCGGCACCCGCGGGTGGCAAAATATATCCGCTCCTTTCCGCAAACGCAGGAGTTCATCTCCCGGATTTCCGAGCTGCTGCTGTACCTGCTGCCGCATTACGTGCGTGAAGGCAAGAGCTATTTGACGGTCAGCTTTGGCTGCACTGGCGGCCAGCACCGCTCGGTGATGATTGCCCACGAAGTGGCCAAACGTCTTTCTCGGGGCGGATATCACGTGAAAGTGGTGGACCGAGACTCGCCACAGTAGAACGTATGAATCTCCTAAATAATTTTCCCGGGCAGCGAAGGCTATGCAGCAACTGAAACGGCTGCTGCGCTACGTGCGTCCTTACGCTCCGCAACTGCTCTCTTCCGTGTTGCTGCTGGCGCTGGTGGGCCTGCTGGACGCATTTCGCGTTCTGCTTATCGGACCTATTTTCGACCGAGTACTGAATCCAGCCTCACAATCCCGCAACATCGCGCTGTTCACTTTTCCGGGCAGTCATCGAACCGTATATCTGCAGCAGTTGGTTCCGGAGCGCTTCCAGAACGCCTGGACGATTGTGGCCTTCGCGCTAGTCGCGGCCACGGTACTGAAGGGCATCTTCGACTACCTGGGCACATACCTGGTGAACTACGCGGGGTTCGGGATGATCACTGACCTGCGCAACGATCTTTACAACGCCATCCTGCGCCGCTCGGTCGCATTTTTTCACCGGCACTCAACGGGCACGCTGATTTCCACCATCGTCAATGACATTGAGCGCGTGCAGTTTGCCATGTCGGCAGTGCTCTCCGAATTCTTGCAGCAAGTCTTCACCCTCATCTTTACCGCAGTGGTGGTAGTGCTGCTGGGAGGCAAGCTGGCCTGGGTGCTTCTCCTTTTTCTGCCGATCATTCTTATTGCGGCCAAGAAAATTGGGCGCCGGGTACGGCATACCACTCGCCGCGGACAGGATAAGCTGGCTGACATTCAAAACATCCTGCACGAGACCATTACCGGCAACCGCATCGTGAAAGCATTCGGCATGGAGCTGTGGGAAAGCCTGCGCTTCCACGGGGCGGCGCGCCGCCTGTTCCGCGCCAACCTGCGCTCGGTGCGCGCAGCGGCGCTGAGTTCACCGCTAATGGACATCCTAGGAGCGGCCGCAATCGCCATGCTGTTGCTGGCGGGGCGCGATTACATTAATGCCCGCGTCTTCACTGCCGGCAGCTTCCTGGCATTCATTGTCGCCGTATTCAAGCTTTACGATCCGGTACGGAAGTTCGCGGTCTTCAACAATAACTTTCAGCAGGCGCTAGGGGCATCTGCTTCCATTTTCGGCTTCATGGATTCCGAGGATGACGTTAAGGAAAAGGCGCGGGCCGCCGTCTTGCCGCCATTTCGCGGGAGCATTCGCTTTGACCACGTCACCTTCTCCTACGGTGACGGCGCCGACAACAATGGCAATCAGGCAAACGCAGCGCGCGAGGTGCTGCGCGATATCAGCTTAGAGTTGCGTGGCGGCGAGGTGCTGGCAATTGTGGGATCGAGTGGCGGCGGCAAGACCACGCTCGTGCACTTGTTGCCGCGGTTCTTCGATGTGACCGGCGGAGCCTTGCTGATCGACGGCCACGATGTTCGCGACGTCACCCTGGCATCGTTGCGGGCGCAGATCGGGGTTGTTACCCAGGAGACAATTCTTTTTAACGACACGGTGCGCAACAACATTGCCTATGGACAGCCGCACGTCTCCCACGAAGCAGTAGTCGCGGCCGCGCGAGCTGCGCTGGCGCACGAGTTTGTGCTGGCGATGCCGCATGGGTACAACACCATCATCGGCGAACGGGGGGTACGGATTTCCGGCGGGGAGAGGCAACGCATCGCCATCGCCCGCGCGTTGCTAAAGAACGCGCCCATCCTCATCCTTGACGAGGCCACCTCTGCGCTCGATGCGGAGTCGGAATCGCTGGTGCAATCGGCTCTGCAGAACTTAATGGCTGGGCGGACGGTTTTCGTCATCGCCCACCGCCTCTCCACGGTGCGACGAGCGGACCGCATCATCGTCCTTGAAAACGGGACCATTAGCGACGCCGGTACGCACGACCAACTGATGAAAGGCCTGGGCACATATCGCCGGCTGTATGATTTACAGTTCGTAGACTTGGAATTCCCCCAGGAAGTTGCGCCGTCCCTATCTGATTAGGAAGGAACACAACCGCGGCCGGTTGTGCGACATAAGCAATGCCTATCCGCTCGATGACCGGCTTCGCGCAGGCCAAGGGAGAGATCAGCGGCGAGCTGAGCTTCACTGTGTCATTGAAATCGGTGAATCACCGATTCTTGGATTTGCACCTGCGCGTTCCATCCGAAACTGAAACTTTGGAAATGAAACTTCGGCGCCTGCTTAAGCAGAAGTTGGCCCGCGGCCACGTGGAGCTGGCGCTGGCAGTCGAACGCGGCGGGCAGGAAACGTTCAGCGTTAATAAAAAGGTGGTCGGAGGATTTCTGCAGGCCTTCCGCAGTGTGGCCGAGGAGTTCGGAATTTCCGCCGAGCCCGATCTGAACACGATCCTGAAGATGCCGGGCGCCCTCTCCAGCGTCCCCGCTCCGGTGAACGGAAACTTTGAGACCGCAGTGATCGCCAAAGTGGAGGAAGCGATCGCCCGGCTCGACGAAACCCGCGCGGAAGAAGGCCGCTCCATCGAACACGAGCTGCGCCAGCGCATGGCCCGTCTGAACGAAGTGACGGCGGAAGTAGAAAAATACCGAGCCGGCATCTTGCGCGCCCATCTTGAAAAACTGCAATCGCGGATGAAAGAGCTGGTTGGCGCCCACACCGATCCCGACCGCATCTTGCAAGAAGCCGCGCTGCTGGCCGAGCGCAGCGATATCCAGGAGGAAGTGGTGCGCATGAATACTCACATCCAGCATTTTCTGGGAGTGCTGGATGAGGGCGCAGAAGCCGGCAAACGGCTCGATTTTCTGCTTCAGGAAATGAACCGCGAGGCCAACACCTTGCTTTCGAAAACGTCAGGAGCAGCGGGCGAAGCGTTGCGCATCACCGAGCTGGGCCTGGCGATGAGAGCGGAAATTGAGAAGTCGCGAGAGCAGGTGCAGAACATCGAATGAGCGGCATCATTTACATTATTTCCGCGCCCTCCGGTTCGGGCAAGACCACGCTTGCCAACATGCTGCGCGACAGCGTGCCCGGGATATATTTCTCAGTCTCGTACACCACGCGGCCACCGCGCGGCGGCGAGCAGGAAGGGCACGAATACCACTTCGTGAGTATGGACGAATTCCAGCGGATGCTGGAGCACGATGAATTCCTGGAGCACGCCAATGTGTACGGGAATTTCTACGGGACGAGTAAACAGGCCTTGCAGGAGGCACGGCGGCGGGGCGAGGACCTGCTCCTCGATATTGACGTGCAAGGGGAAGCTCAGATCAAGAAAAAAATCCCGCAGGCAGTGAGCATCTTCATCCTGCCACCCTCGAAAGAAGCGTTGGAAAAGCGGCTGCGCAGCCGGCATGACAGCTACGCCGCGAAGATTGATTCTGAGGACACCATCAAGCGGCGGTTGCTGACTGCGACGAAAGAAATTGAGAATTATCCCAATTACGACTATATTCTCATCAACGACCGCCTGGATACATCTGTTGATCAGCTCAAAGCAATCGTGCTGGCTGAGCGCATCAAGCGCTCGGGAACGGAATTGACTGCCGCGAGCGCGCAGCTAGTGGCCACGGCCGAACGCTGCCTGCTGCCCAACGTGCGCGAACGGGTGAAGCCGATCCTGGCTTCGTTTGCGCTTTCGGCGACAATGCCCGGCGGTGACTGAGGTGAAAGTTCATGGACCTGATGAAGGGTTTTGACAGCAACTATCGCTATATCCTCGTGGTGGCGCGGCGCGCCCGGCAGCTTCAGGCCGGTTCCCGTCCCGCGGTAGAGACGGAGGCGCGCAAGCCCTGCCGCATTGCCCAGGAAGAGATCACTGCGGGCAAAGTGAAGTGGAGCATCCCCGAAACCCCGCGGTCACCAGTGGCGGTGGCCAGCGAATTCTTCGAAAAGGCCCTGGGAAAGTAACAACCATCGGCGAAAGGGCTGCCTCCTGCGCCGGAGGCACGGGTCGTTAGCCCATACTGCAGCATCCAAAAACGTATGAAAGTTGCTCTTGGAGTTAGCGGTGGCATAGCCGCCTATAAGGCAGCCGAAATTGTGCGCCTGCTGCAGGACCGCGGGGTGCGGGTGCAGGTGATCATGACCCGCGCGGCCCAGGAGTTTGTGCGCCCGCTGACGTTTGCCGCTATTTCTGGAGAGAAGGTCATTACCGATCTGTTCGGCGAAGGCGGCAGCGAGCCCAATATCGAATCCGCCATCGAGCACATTGCGGTGGCACAATCCATTGATGCTTTGATTGTCGCCCCCGCCACCGCCGACACCATCGCAAAATTTGCCAACGGCCTGGCCGACGATTTTCTTTCCACGCTTTTTCTGGCCACCACGGCACCGGTGGTAATTGCTCCCGCCATGAATGTGAGTATGTGGGAGAACGCCGCCACCCAGGCGAACATTGCGCGCCTGAAGCAGCGCGGCGTCCGCATTGTGGAGCCGGAGAGCGGTTATCTGGCTTGCGGCATGACCGGCCCCGGGCGCCTGGCGGCGAACAAGGCAGTAATCGTTGCTGCAATGGAAGCGTTGGGAACATCGCAAGACTTGGCCGGCGAGACTCTCCTGATCACGGCGGGACCCACGCGCGAGGCCATTGATCCGGTGCGCTATATCGCCAATCGCTCGAGCGGAAAAATGGGATATGCGCTGGCGGAAGCCGCTCTGCGCCGCGGAGGGCGAGTAATTCTGGTCAGCGGACCAACCGGGCTTAGGCCGCCGGGGGCGGCGGAAATTGTAAACGTGGAAACGGCGGAGGAAATGCGGCAGGCGGTGCTGGCCCGCGCTGCGGAAGCAAGCATCGTTATCAAAGCCGCGGCGGTGGCCGATTACAAACCCAAAACGGCTTCCCCCCAGAAAATCAAGCGCGGCGGGCCGATGTCGCTGGAGCTGGAGGCGACGGCGGACATAATTCCTGAACTGCGTTCGCGGAAAGAATCCCAGATCGTTATCGGCTTTGCCGCGGAAACCGAAAACATTCTGGAAAACGCCCGCAAGAAAATGGCCTTCAAGTCGCTGGACGCGATTGTGGCGAACGATGTTTCCCGCCCCGGCATTGGTTTTGATTCTGACCGCAATGCGGTCACTATCCTGACGGCCACCGAGATCATTGAGCTGCCCGAAACCAGCAAGTGGGAAGTTGCTCAACGAGTGCTCGATGTGGCGGTGAAGATCCTCCGCCAACGCTCCCAATCTGTGACCGCGGACGCCCGCCGCTGATGACCATCCCTGCGGGCCTGGGCGCAAAGTTGAACGCAGAGACCTCCCGGGCTCTGGCCGCCCGCCTCCGCTATTACAAAGAGCTGGGCATATACGACTTTTATCGGCGGGAAGGGAATGCCGCTGCTAGCGCTGAAATTAAATCCTCATCTCCCGTGGGCATTGCGACGAATCCTGTTCAGTCAGATCACGCCTCGGCCTTGCGCGTCATCCGCGAAGATTTGGGAGAGTGCACTCGTTGCGGCTTGCACCGGCACCGCAAGCACATTGTTTTTGGGGCCGGAAATCCCCGCGCTGAGATTATGTTCATTGGCGAAGCCCCGGGCGCAGATGAAGATGAGCAAGGACTGCCGTTCGTGGGCCGAGCCGGCCAATTGCTGACAAACATGATCAAGGCCATGGGTCTGGAGCGTGACGACGTTTACATCGCTAACGTCATCAAGTGCCGTCCCCCGGGAAACCGGACGCCAGAGCGCGAGGAATGTGAGACCTGCTCGCCATTTTTGATGCGGCAGGTTGACGCCATCCAACCGAAAGTAATAGTGGCGCTGGGCGCCGTGGCAGCGCGCACTCTGCTCAGCATCAATGCGCCCATGAGCGAGCTGCGCGGACGCTGGTACGATTTTCGCGGCGCCAAGCTGGCCGTGACCTACCATCCGGCATACCTGCTGCGGGATCCGCGCCAGAAAAAAGAAACGTGGCGAGATTTGCAAAGGGTGATGGAATATCTAGGCCTTCCTGCGCCCAGTGATGCTGCCGCCCCGTCTGCGCGTTAGCTTATGCCCGAGTTTTGCGACGTCGCCCTTCCTCTCCTGCTAGATACCAGCTTCACTTATAAGGTCGATGGGCTTGGACCCGAGGTGGGTGGGCGAGTGCTGGTGTCATTCCGAAATCAGCGGCTTTCTGGAATCGTGGTCTCGGTGCACGATAAGGCCCCTTCGGTAGCAGCCAAATCCCTACTCCAGGTGCTCGATGCACCCGCCGAGCCAGCGCTTACTTGCGAGCTGATGCGCCTGGCAGATTGGATTTCGCATTACTATCTGGCGCCGCTGGGGGAAGTGTTTCGCAGCATGCTGCCGCTCTCGGCGGAGTTCCGCAAAGCGCAGGGATTCCGGATCACAGATGCCGGCCGCCAGGCGCTTCATCAGTCTGCCGAAGCGGGCTCCTCCCGGCGTTCGCGCAAAACCGCAGATGCCCAGATGATTGAATATGCCGTGCTGAATTATCTGGCTGACTGCGAGATGGCGCGGGAACAGGCAGTCCGTTCGGCGACCGGCGCTCCCAAGAAAGCGCTCGCTGATCTGCTGCGGAAAAAATGGATCAGGCGAATTGACCTTTCGGCTGCCCGCGATTCTGCCAAGAAGGTCCGCGTTGCCGTGCTTAAAGAATTCGCTGGAAAGCTGAACAGCAATCAAACCACGCTGCTGGAAACTCTGGCAGCATTGGGCGGACGATGTCCGCTAGAAAAGCTGAGCGGACTGGAAATTCCCAAGACCACTCTGCAGACGCTGGTGAAGCGCGGCTTGGTGGAAATTACGGAGGAACCTGCTGGATCAAAGCCGGTCGAGAGCAGGACAGGGGAAGCCACAAGCGTTCTTGCCAAGAAAAATTCATTTAACGCTGCGCAGCAGCAAGCCCTGCAAAACATCGAGGCCTTCGTCGGCGCCGGCAACTTTTCGGTTTCGCTGCTGCACGGCGTTACCGGCTCGGGGAAGACGGCTGTCTATCACGCGTTAATGCAGCGCGTACTTGATTCCGGGCTCTCTGCCATCATGCTGGTCCCGGAAATTGGCCTGACTCCGGCAGCGGTGACCAAAATGAACGAGATTTTCGGAGAGCAGGTCGCAGTGTTGCACTCCGCTCTTTCCGAGGATGATCGGGCACAGCAGTGGCACCGCATCCGCCACGGCGAAGCGCGCTTGGTGGTAGGCACGCGCTCGGCGGTGTTCGCACCAGTGAGCAATCTTGCCCTTATCGTAGTCGATGAGGAGCAGGACACCTCTTACAAGCAGGAAGAAACCCCGCGCTACAACGCACGCGATGTGGCAGTCATGCGCGCCAAGATGACGGGCGCAGCCGTGGTGCTGGGCTCGGCCACGCCATCGTTGGAGTCGTATTACAACGCTCACAGCGGCAAATATACGATCACCGAATTACCCGACCGGGTAGAGCAGCGTCCGCTGCCAGCAGTGGAAATCGTGGACATGCGCACGGAATTTCAAGAGACCGGACGCGAGCAAGTTATCTCGCGCAAGCTGCTGGAAGAAGTTGGAGAGCGTTTGCGGCGCGGCGAACAGGCGATGGTCCTGCTGAACCGGCGCGGCTATTCGGCGCTCATCCTCTGCCGGGAATGCGGCGAGGCAGTGCAATGCAGGCATTGCGCAGTTTCATTGACCCATCACAAGCAGAAGCGGCGCATGGAGTGCCATTATTGCGGATACACGCAGCCGGTACCGCAGCGCTGTCCTAAATGCGCCAGCGACTTTGTGTATTTTCTGGGCACCGGGTCGGAGAAGCTGGAGGAACTTTTGCACCAGGCCTTTCCGCGAGCCTGCATCGGACGTCTGGATCGCGACACGGTGCGTGGTCGCCATGATTTTGAGCGGGTGCTGAGTTCGCTGGACGCCGGCGAACTCGACATATTGGTGGGCACGCAGATGATTGCCAAGGGACACGATGTTCACGGAGTTACACTGGTGGGCGTTGTGGGTGCGGACGCGGCACTGGCTTTTCCCGACTTCCGCGCCGCCGAGCGGACCTTCCAATTGCTCACCCAGGTGGCAGGCAGAGCAGGCCGCGGCGAGACTCCGGGAAAAGTAATTCTGCAAACCTTTTTTCCCGATCACTACGCGGTGCAGTTTGCGGCGCAGCACAATTATTCGGGGTTCTACGAAAAAGAATTGCGCTATCGCAGCTGGATGCATTATCCGCCGTTCACATCCGTGGCCAACGTGCTGGTGCGCAGCAACCAGCTGGAAGAGGCGCTGAAATTTTCCGCAATAATCGGGAAGTGGTTCGAGAGGACGCGACACGAAGGCATCCGCATACTGGGTCCGGCAGCGGCGCCGATTGTAAAAATTAAGCGCGACTACCGCTACCACTTCATCCTGAAATCTCCCAGCCGTGAAAAATTAAATTCCATGCTGAGGGCGATGCTGGAGCACGCCCGTGAGAAAAAGATTCCGCGAACGCAGGTGATCGTGGATGTGGATGCGATGTCGCTCCTGTAACCGCTCTTAGCGTCCCTGCCAAAGTCCGGCGAGGTGAAACGGTGCCGGCATAAAAGTCAGCAACAGCATCAGCAAAGCTACCAAGGCCAGCAACCGGCGCCCGGGACCGATGCCCGGCCATACCGGCACTTGAGGATGGCGCATGCCGCTGAGCATGAGCAGGAAGCCCCACACCAGCCATCCCGCCCATAAAAAAATCCCCATGGGCAAAAGAATGAGCACCGTCCCGCGGGAAACCCATCGATGCGCGCCCGGCGAAACCGCAAAAACAATGTGGCCGCCATCGAGCTGTCCGCCGGGCAGCAGGTTGAGCGCAGTGGCAAACATACCAACCCACGCGGCGATGGCTGTGGGGTGAAGGTAGGCAGCATCGAGGGAGACGCCCCCAGCCCCGCCGAGGCCTGCCAGGATCCCGTACACTAAGTGAAAGATCAGAGGATATCCGAATTCAATATTGGATGCCGCCATGCCTGCCGGGATGGGCTTCGATAAGGTCAGCGCGAATGTCAAGGCAACGATGGCGACCACGAAGCCGGCGATTGGCCCGGCGATGCCAATATCAAACAGCGCTGCCCGGGAGCGGATGGGCGAGCGAATGCGAATGAACGCGCCCAACGTCCCGATGAGGGTGGGCGCGGGAATAAAAAAGGGAAGAGTCGCATACACTCCGGAGCGGAAGCAGTACACGAAGTGACCCATCTCGTGAGAAAGCAAGATCAGCAACAAGATGGCGGAGAAAGGAATTCCCAACAGCAGGCGCGACGGTTCCTGCAACGCCCAGCGAACCGGAAACAGCGGCAGCGCATCGTCCTCCGTGGAAAACGCGGGGAGGGCGTTATTGAAGTTGTATTCGAGGCGCGCGCCAACTACCAGCGTGGTAAAGAGGGTGGCAAGAAAAAGCAGCAGGTGAAGCCAGTAACGGCGGCGCGGCGGGCGAACGATGAATACTTCCGACGGACTATAAAGTTGAAAGGGATAAGACTCTGGCGGAGTTGGTTCGGACATAGGGATGGCGTTTGGCGTTTTTTTAGACGACCCAGCAACTTCCGCTGCTATGCCCTCGCCGCTTTCAGTCGATTGACTGCAGTTCCTTGCCTGGTTTGAAGCGCACGGCTTTTCCCGGGGGGATATTGACCTCTGCCCCGGTGCGCGGGTTGCGCCCGATGCCGGTTTTGCGCGGCCGCACGTTAAAGACCCCAAAGCCACGCAGCTCGATGCGGTCTCCCCTGGCCAGCGCCCGCTTCATGCTTTCAAAAACGGTTTCCACCGCCTGCTCGGCCTTGGTTTTCGTAATCCCGGTTTTGCCGACCGCTTAATCACGGGCCGCTCCAGATCACCCGGGACAACTCCCCGCCAGCAGAATTGAGCGACGGCCAAAGCGCAGATACTAGAAGGCTTATACGCGTATTGTCAACGCTACCGGTTGCCCTTAAGATGGTCTGCAGTTCCTCGACTTTTTCCACTTCCACTAATTTGCTCACGCGCGCAAGGAGAACTATGGCCCTGAAGAGTGACCGCTGGATCCGCCAGATGGCAATGGAGCACGATATGATCAATCCCTTTGCGGAAAAGCAGGTTCGCGACAGCGTTATCTCATACGGCCTTTCTTCCTATGGATATGACTTGCGCGTCTCCGATGAATTCAAAATTTTCACGAATGTGATGTCTGCGGTGGTGGACCCGAAAAAGTTCGACGAGCGCTCTTTCGTCACCGTCCGCTCCGATTGCGCCATGATTCCACCCAATTCTTTTGCGCTGGTGCGCTCGGTGGAGTATTTCAAGATTCCGCGCGACGTGCTCACTCTGTGCGTGGGCAAATCGACGTACGCTCGCTGCGGCATTATCGTCAACGTCACCCCCTTCGAGCCGGAGTGGGAGGGGTTTGTCACCTTGGAAATTTCCAACACCACTCCGCTGCCGGCACGAATTTACGCCAATGAAGGCCTCTGCCAGATTCTTTTTTTCCAGTCCGACGAGCAGTGTGAGGTCAGCTACAAAGATAAAAAGGGAAAATACCAGGAGCAGAAGGGAATCGTACTGCCGCGGCTGTGATTTTCTTTTTGCACAACCGTTAAATCCGCGATGCTCTAACTTGGGTTCGAATCCGGTTTAGATCGTGACAGGACAATTCAGATTCCATTGCGGATACATTTAAAATTGTGGAAGCCCTCAATTTTTGTGCAAAATGCCCTAACTATTGTGCAACTCTGCTGGATTTTTCACTGATCTGCAAAATTTTCCACAATGCTGAGCATGAATTCTGTTGCATTTAACCAATCCGATATATAATTTCGGCTTCTCTGGCTGGTGTTCCTCTCTTAACTTTTAATCACGGCGGAGTCCCCAGCAGGGAGGTCCCCCAATGTCCCCCAGGCAGATTCTCTGCGTTAGTTCTTATCCGGCACTGCTGCAAACCCGCAGCCTGCTTTTTGAGAGAGCCGGATACTCCGTAGTAAAAGCCCAGAACAGACAGGAGGCCGAGTGGATACTTTCCCGCCAGGCATTTGATGTCATTGTGCTGGAGCACTGCGTTCCGATGTCAGAACGACACGCTCTGGCGGCGATGATCAAGAAGGCCGGGTTCTTCACGCGAGTTCTAGTACTCCACTCCAGCGGAAACGGTCCTGAATCCTGTGCTGATGCCTCGGTGGATTCCCGCAACGGGCCGGGAGCGATCCTGGAGGCACTGGAAGAAATGTTTTCCCATCCAGAAAGACAAGAGCATGTAATTGCAAGCCGCGCCGGGTACGTAAATCAGCAAGGAAAAGGTGGGCGATGACTCGGGCCATTTGCGAGTCCACACATCCGAGCACATTTGTTGTTGTGTGCACCGGCAAGGCCGCGTATAGGCTGGTTGTGCAGGGCTTCAACGGGGATACCGCGATTATTGCCGCTTATGGCGGGCCGAATGCGAAACGGAATGCGATCTTAGCCGCGAAGAAACTGAACCTGGCGTTTGTGCAGGAAGAATCGCTTCTGCCGGCATACCGAGCGCCGGGCTTGATCAGCAAGCCGTATCAGGTAGCCCAGCGTCGTGCCGGCTAACGCGAATTTGGCGCGCAACAATGTTTGTAATCGCTGCCGCGATAAGAGAAAACTGACGGCTTAACCGTTCCTGTTCCGCCCGTTGTCGCTTTCCTTAAACATGTATTTGATGCAGGGCTTGTAAATCAGCAGGCCGGGGTATCCGTTGCGAGTGACCTTTATGCAGTCGCGGTCATACCATTCGATGATGCCGCGAACTTCCTCGCCGTCCTGCAGGACAAAAACCATGGGCGTCCGTCCCTGCATCTGCTTTTGATAATAGAAATTTTCTGCGTGGGTCTGTTCCGGCGGCGGGCCTTTCTTCGAGAAGCCTGCTCCGCGATCGGTTCGTTCGCGGCGCTCCGGGATTTGGTCAGCGCGGGTATGTTCCGATCGCCCCAGCGCAGGACGGATGAGCTTGCGGTTAGCGAAATCATCCGGCTCGGGAGCGCGGCCAGCGGCTGCGGAATCACTCGAATCCTTCATGGGCTCAGGCTTTGCCTCACGCACGGCGTGTGGTTGACTTTCCCCGCCTGGCTCCCCTTCCTGTCAAAGAGTGCTATCCCTTACTGCTGAAATTTACCGCCACGTGGGCACACGATGCCAGACACAAACGTTCTGCCAGGTAAGTGCTGAAGTGTGAACTTGGGCATACCGTATCACATGGCTCAATGCGATACAAATCTGGCTGCTAGCTAGGCTCGAGGGAGACCGCAAATGCGTCCAGGGAGAGTGAGCGCAGCAGGTTTCGCCGCATGCCACGCTCCACTTTCCCCAGCCCATCGGCGGCGGCGGCGACCCATTCAAAGCTGACTTTCTGCGCCAGCGCTTTCAGTTCGGGCAGGATGTCGGTGTTGCGAGCCAACTCCGGCGTGCCCGATTTTAAGAAAACAATGTCTTCCAGAAGGCCGTAGATAGTGCCGACAAGCTGCTCGGTCTTGGCTTTGCCTTCGGCGCCCGCGCGGTAGCCCTCAGTGGTCTGAAACAACTTAGTGTGCCTCTCGCCGTCGATTGCGGTCTGCAGAAGAGCCAGCGCATCTGCTCGGGCGGTGATATAGGTAGCGAGCTCAAAAGACAGTGCGCGTCCGGCCGCGCCGCCCGAGAGACGGGCTACCAAGGCGCGCTGCCGCGAGTTCCAATCCGCGCGTCGCTTGGACAGCAAGTTTTCGATATCCGAGACCGGCAGCGGCTGCAGGGCAATGGTGACGCAACGTGAGCGGATGGTGGGCAGCAGCTCTCCTGGATTTTCCGTCAGCAGGAAAAGGACCGCGAATTCCGGCGGCTCTTCGAGCACTTTAAGCAGGGCGTTGGCGGCTTCTTTCATGAACGAGGAATCGGTGAAGATGTAAACCCGCTGCCTGCCCTGCGAAGGCCGGTAATAAATGCCCTGGATTACCTTCCGTACCTGGTCCACTTTAATCATCATCTGCGGTGGATCGGGAGGAATAATGAGCACGTCGGGATGGGTCTGCACCAGAATGCGAGTGTCTTTTTTGTCAGCTTCGCGCAGCGATTCGCGCGCTTCCACTGCTGCCGCGCAACACTCGGCGAGATTATCGGCTTCGACGATGCGCAGACAGTTGGCGCAGTGACCGCAAAAATCCGGTAATCCATCGGAATCTTTGGGTGATAGGCAATTCATGGTTTTTGCCAGCATCTGCGCCAGCCGGTACTTGCCTGCCCCCCGAGGCCCGGAGATGATCACGGCATGAGGAAAGCGGTTGCGCGCCAGCATCTCACGCAAGCGCCGAAGGGACGCTTCGTTTCCGTAAAAATCCTGGAAGCCCATATCACTTACGCCATTTTTGCCGCGGAGAGCAGGCGTTCCCGAACAGCCTTCACGATCTCGCGATGCACGGCTTCCATGGGACGGCGCGCATCCACGGTGACCACGCGATCGGGCTCACGGCGCGCAATAGCCAGATAGCCATTGCGGACACGCTCAAAAAATGCTCGGCTCTCGCGCTCGAAGCGGTTCTCGTCGCTGCTTTCCGCAAATTCATCACTGGTGCGCGAGCGGTTGCGGCGGCGCGCGCGGGTGACGCTGGCTTGGACATCGGAATCCATTAAGATAGTGAGGTCGGGGCGCAAGCCGCGGCAGAGAACCTTATCGAGCGCGAGCACAGGTTCGCTGCCAAGTTCTCTACCTCCACCCTGATACGCTTCTGAAGAATCGGTGAAGCGATCGCAGAGGACGAATTTTCCTGCTGCCAGCGCGGGTAGGATAAGCTGCTCGACCTGCTGAGCGCGCGCCGCAAACATAAGAGCCAGTTCAGCCCCAGGCGAGAGGCCAGAAGTGCGCGAGTCCAGCAGCACCGCGCGAATTTTCTCGCCAATGGGAGTGCCTCCGGGCTCACGCGTGACCACCACCTCAAGCCTTTGGGCGCGCAGGGCAGAGCCCAGCTTCTCCAGTTGCGTGCTCTTGCCGCAGCCGTCCAGGCCTTCGATGGTGATGAATTTTCCTCGCCTATCAGTCACTGCAAAATCATAGCACCCGCTCTAGGGGCATCGGATGCCCGGCTAGAATCGGACGTCTTCCGGCGGCCACAACCTCGGCTGATAAAATGGAACCAGAACTGCCAATCGCGGCAAGTCAGCCGCGTCCAGAGAAGCAGTCAAACGCGGGCGTCGCCCGCAACGCGACGCAAGCCACTTTATGTTTGAGAACCTCTCAGAAAAACTACAGCGTGCCTTCAAGAACCTGCGCGGTCAGGGAACGCTCACCGAAGAAAACATTGGCGAAGCGCTGCGCGAAATCCGGGTGGCGCTGTTGGAAGCCGATGTCAATTTCAAGGTGGTGAAGGAGCTGGTCGAACACATTCGCGCCAAGGCTGTTGGCCAGGAGGTAATGACCGCGCTCTCACCGGCCGAGCAGGTCGTAAAGATTGTTCGCGACGAACTCATTGATCTTTTAGGACGCGACGCGGCCAAACTGCGCTTCGCCTCGCAACCGCCGACCATTGTGCTGATGGCAGGTCTGCAAGGCTCTGGCAAGACCACGACATCAGGAAAACTGGCAGCCTGGCTCAAGAAAGGCGGGCACCGCCCCCTGCTAGTGAGCGTGGACGTATATCGTCCGGCGGCGCGTGAGCAGCTGAAAGTTGTGGCTGCGGCGATCAAGAGCAATCTTTACGAAGGCAGCGTGGAGGGGCAAGCCAATACCGAAATTGTGTCACGGCTGGCCAAAGAGGCACGCCGGGAAGCGATCAATACTGGCAGCGACGTCTTGGTGGTGGATACTGCCGGACGCTTGCACATTGACGAGCAGCTTATGGACGAGATGCAATCGCTCAAGCAGCTCCTCAACCCGCAGGAAATCCTGTTTGTTGCTGATGCCATGACCGGACAAGATGCGGTCCGTTCCGCCGATGAATTTCACAGGAAGCTTTCGCTAACCGGAGTGGTGCTGACCAAGATGGATGGCGACGCCCGCGGCGGGGCTGCGCTTTCCATTCGGCACGTCACCGGCCAACCCATCAAGTTCATCGGTGTGGGCGAAAAATACGATGCGCTGGAGCCCTTTCATCCCGAACGCATCGTCTCGCGGATATTGGGAATGGGCGACATTCTCTCGTTGATCGAAAAAGCCGAAGAGCGCATAGACCAGAAAAAGTCCGAAGAGTTCGCGAAAAAAGCGCTAAGTGGCGACGGCTTCTCGCTGGAAGACTTCCGCGATCAGTTGCGGCAGGTGAAAAAATTGGGGTCGCTGCAGAGCATTGTAGGCATGCTTCCGCGCATTGGACCGTTTGCTGGGCTGCAAAATGTGGCCGATAAAGTTGACGAAAAAGAACTGGCGCGGGTGGAGGCCATTATTAACTCCATGACCCCGTATGAACGCGATCATCATGAATCCATTAACGGCAGCCGGCGGAAGCGCATCGCCCGCGGATCGGGAACCAACGTCCAACAAGTCAACCAGCTCCTCCGGCAATACGCTCAAATGCGCAAGATGTTCAAGAGCATGAGCAAAGGTGGATTTCAAAAGCGCCTGGCGGGAATGAAGCTGCCGGGCATGTAACCAGACCAATTCACCCCAAATCGTTCGCGGCGCCATTACAAGGTGGTTAGTGTCCTTTATCCCGACGGGAGACTGGCCTTTCGGAAGAAGACTTCTGCGGCGTCACCTTATCTAATCGTGGTTATGTTTGGCTTGGGGAAGTCGAAAGAAACGGCCCACGCAAAGGGCTAAGGAATTGCACCAACGAACCGCCGAAGTAGCGAAAGCTTCCCAATCATTGTTACAAGCCGCCAAGCGCCAATACATACGCGCTCAGATATTGTTCGAAAAGGTGCAGCGGTTGTTTGCTTCTATTCTGGAGCGCCGGCGGCGCCCACCCCGCTGATCCACAGGTCGGGTTTGCCATTTCCCGCAACTTACGAAATAATAAGCGTTTGCGGTTATCGAGTTGGAGCTTGTGTTTCTTCGGCGAGGGCCCGGCGACGCGGTCGCGCTCGAGCTGGACGCGAGGGGCAGCAGCGAAGCGTTGCTGGCCTTAGAAAAAAGAAGGGAAAACTTCTCAGTGTTAATGATTCGTCTATCGCGCCAAGGTGCGCGTAAGCAGCCCTATTACCGGATCCAAGTAATCGAAAAGGAGCGCGCCCGCAATGGCCGCGCTTTAGAAACCCTAGGGACCTATAATCCGCGCACCAACCCTGCCAGCGTGGAGCTGAAGCGGGAGAGGATCGAGTATTGGGTGTCGAAAGGTGCGCAACTTTCAGACCGGGTGCAGAAGCTCCTGTCCAAGCCGCCAGCCGCCGGGGCAGAATCTGCGGCATAATATTTCTTAGCGGAGGCAGCGGCCTGTTTCCTCGAGCGCCGGGTTCTAGCCGCGCAGCATGGCCAGCAACCAGGGTGGAGATGTCCGGGCATTAGTTGAGCAGATTGCGAAATCGCTCGTGGACGAGCCTGATCAGGTATCCGTGCAAGGGGTGGAAGGCGAGCAGGTCACGGTGCTGGAATTGCGAGTGGCGCCCAACGATTTGGGCAAAGTAATTGGCAAGCAGGGACGCACCGCGCGCAGCATACGCGCCATCCTGGGCGCGGCGGGAATGAAGCTGCATAAGCGCTTTACATTGGAGATTGTGGAATAAGCGACGACTTTGTCACCCTCGCCCGCATTGTGAAGCCGCAGGGCCGCCGCGGCGAAGTGGCCGCCCAACTCTTCACTGATTTTCCGGAACTTTTTAGCGAACGCCGCCGGGTTTTCCTGTTGCGGGCGAACGGCAGTCGCATTGAGCAGGAACTGGAAAATTTCTGGCCGCATAAGGGCCGTGTGGTCTTGAAATTTCTGGGAGTGAATTCGATCTCGGCGGCGGAAGAGCTTGCCGGAAGCGAAGTCCAGGTGCCACGGAGCGAACGCGCGGCGCTGGAGCCAGGCGCGGAATACGTCAGCGATCTTGTCGGCTCCACCGTGTTTGATCTTGGTGCGAGTAGCGATCGCAGCCCAGAGGTTGAAGTCGGCAAAATCTCAGCAGTGGAATTCGGCGCCGGGGATGCGCCCGTGCTGGTGGTAAAGTCGGGCGAAAGAGAATATCTGATTCCGTTTGCCGCCGAGTATTTGAAAGCAGTAGACGTGAAACGCAAGCGGGTGGAGATGGTATTGCCCCCGGGAATGCTGGAAGTGAACGCCCCGTCGGGCAAGGATGACGAGCCGCAGGGCGAGGGCGCCGGCAGGCAGCCCCGGCGGATTCGGAAAGCGGAACGCTGAAACCCGCGACTGGCAAGCTGGTTCGCGATGAAGTTCGAGATACTCACGATTTTTCCGGACTTTTTTCGCGGGCCGCTGGAGCACGGAATCGTGCGGCGGGCGCGCGAGGCCGGGTTGATTGATATTCAGGTGCATGACCTGCGGGTATTCACCTCAGACCGGCATCGCACGGTGGATGATCGCCCCTTTGGCGGCGGCGAAGGTATGGTGCTGAAGCCAGAACCGATCTTTGCGTGTCTCGAGTCGCTGCAAGTTCCGGCGCGTGAAAACCGGCTGGCGGGAGCGAGAGAATCCGTTGTCCTGCTTTCGCCCCAGGGTGCGCTATTTTCGCAGCAGCGCGCGCAGGAGCTGGCGACGCTGGAGCGCCTGCTGCTCATTTGCGGGCGCTACGAGGGCGTGGACGAGCGCGTGAGTGAATTCCTCGCCGATGCCGAGATTTCTATCGGAGATTACATCCTCAGTGGTGGCGAACTGGCGGCTGCGGTAGTGCTGGATGCGGTGACCCGAGTATTGCCCGGAGCGCTTGGCAACGAAGCCTCCGCCAAACAAGAGTCGTTCACTTCCGGAGCACCAACGGCAGAGCGTAATGGCCCGGTCTCGACATGCGGGTCGGGCGGCCTGCTCGATTATCCGCATTACACTCGCCCCTCGGATTTTCGCGGCATGAAGGTGCCGGAGGTGCTAGTCTCGGGCAACCACGACGACATTCGGCGCTGGCGGCGGCAAAAGGCGCTGGAGAAAACGCGGCGCAACCGTCCTGAACTGCTGGAGCGCGTGCAACTCAGCGAGGAAGATAAGAAACTGATTTCTGCGATCCCAGGAGCGCGTCAAAAAGGTTAGCAAAGGCGTAGCGCGCTACGTCTCTGCTTCTACCCACAAGGAAGAAAAAGATAGGAAAAGATTATGTCTAACGCAATCATTGAAAGACTGCTGGCGAAAACCCAGCGCACCGACATCCCCAAGTTCAAGCCCGGCGATACCATTCGCGTGCACGTGAAGATCAAAGAAGGCGACAAAGAACGCCTGCAGGCATTCGAGGGCGTGGTAATTTCGCGCAGCCGAGGTCCGCAGGCGAGCTTTACTGTCCGCAAGGTAAGCTTTGGGCAAGGAGTCGAACGCATCTTCCCGCTCAATTCTAAGGTCCTGGATAAAATCGAAATATTGCGGCCGTCGCGGGTGCGGCGGGCCAAGCTCTATTACCTCCGCGGCCTCAAAGGCAAAGCCTCGCGCTTGCGCGAAGCAGAGTAACTCCACGGCGGCGATTGTGCCGAAACCCGAAAAGCCGGTCACGGAAAATACCAAGTTGCTTTCCAAAGCGGCTGCCAAGCTGCGGCTGCTGAAAAAGTTGCGCTGCACCCTGCGCTACGAGAAGCGGGCGTGGACCCTGGGCGCAAAGCTCGTGGCCGGCGTGGATGAAGTGGGCCGCGGGTCGCTGTTTGGCCCGGTGGTGGCGGCAGCGGTGATTCTCGATCCCGGCTACCGCATCCGCGGGTTGCGCGATTCCAAGCTACTGCCGCAAGTCCGCCGCGAACAATTGGCCGAGCGCATCCGCAAACATTCGCTGGCAATTGCAATCGCAGCGGTAGATTCCGCGCGCATTGATCAAATCAATATTTACCACGCTTCGCGAGCAGCAATGCTGGAAGCCGTCCTGCAACTTTCTCCCTGTCCCGACTACCTGCTGATTGACGCCCTGCGCATTGATTTCGATTGCCCACAGACGCCCATCATCCACGGCGACGCCCTTTCCGCGTCCATCGCCGCTGCCTCCATCATCGCCAAGGTGGAGCGCGATCGCTTGGTGCGCGCCTGGGACCCGGTTTTTCCCGTGTACGGTCTAGCCAGCAATAAGGGTTACAGCACCCCCCGCCATATTGCCAGCCTACGCGCCCATGGTCCTTCGCCGCTGCACCGGCAATCATTTGCGCCGGTATGGAATTCGTCATCTCCCCAAGAGGTGCTGGAATTCATACTGGGCGATGAAGAGGCTGCGGCCGTGGCCGCGGAGGACGAGACGGTTGTGCTCAATGATTCCCTGAAAGACTCGCTGGATTAATTAAAGAAGCTCAAGGTGAAACTTGCAGAGACGGTTTCCCTCTGGAGTCAGAATTTCCAGCACCAGCCGGTCTTCCAGCGGCATATTGTCGAGCTCGAAGGTGAGCCGGAAGATGCGCTCATCATAGGGGACATCGGCAGGCATGCCCACAAGGTCTACGGATTGAGGCTCGAGTAGCGTGTAATCCAGGGCGTGAAAGATTTTTACCCGAAAGCCGAGTTTCAGAATGTAGGAATTGAGGTCGGAAACTGGCGGAATGGGTGAAGTCTGCGCGCCCAGGTTCTCGTTTCCCCTGGCGGTGGCGGTGACCCGGAAGTGCAGAAAACGGGGATAACTTCGAAGCGGGGTGCCGTCGCCGGCCAATATCAGCCTGCGGGCGCCTCGCTTGACGCGCCGCATTCCTTCAAAGCTGCCATTCTCAGCGGAGGCCAGCAGGTAGATCTTTCGATTCGCTCCCTGAATGTCGAACCCTTCGGCTCCTAGTGGGACAATCGAATGATATTCAACATCGGGTTCGGAGAAGACCTGCGCGCAGCTGCTTCCGCGGGTACCCAGGAGGGAAAACAGCAGCAGCCCTGCTATAAGATTGATCCGGAGTGGAACAGCTTGACTCACGATTCCGCGTATTCGCACGGGCCAGAATTTGGATGCAATTATAGCGGGCTGAGAGGTTCGCGATGCAACGATTGCTGTGTGTGACCGCCCATCCTGATGACGAGGCCGGCGGTTTTGGCGGATCGCTGTTGCGCTATAGTCAGGCGGGAGTGGAAACCCACGTGATCTGCCTGACGGCGGGCGAGGCTGCTACTCATCGTGGCGCAGCCAAAACCAGCAGCGAACTTTCTGAAATGAGACGGCGCGAGTTCGCTGAGTCCTGCAAAATCCTGAACGTTACGCACGGCGAAGTGCTGGGCTATCCCGATAGCGCCCTGGATCGAGTTCCATTGGCCGATATTGTTGGCAAGCTGGTGCGTCACATACGCGAAATTTGCCCCCAAATAATGCTCACCTTCGGGCCCGAAGGCGCGGTCACGGCACATCTCGACCACGGGATGACCTCCGTTTTTGCTACTCTGGCTTTTCACTGGGCAGCGCGCAGCGACCGCTTCTCCGAGCAGTTGCAGCAAGGCCTGAAGCCGCATCGCGCACAAAAGCTCTATTACGGCACTGCTCTGTTCACCATGCCGCAGCGGCAGCCGGTGGCATTACCCGCGGTGACTGCTGTCATTGACGTCCGCGAATATTACGAAACCAAAATTGCCGCCTTTCGCGCCCATGCCACCCAATCGCCTTTGTTCGGAATATTCGAGGGCATGGTTCGAAAGCGGGGACGGGAGGAGATGTTTCATCTGGCCGCGGCTCAACAGCCGCAGCGGTTGCAGCAGGAGACCGATCTATTCGCCGGAGTGGTCGCGGAATAACCAACGGTCGTCATCCAAGGCGGCCGACGCGGAGAGAAATCGGCCAATGTACGGACCGGAAATTCACTTTGGCGCCCCATGCGTCCGCCAGCTTGCGCCGGAAGTTCTCAATCGGAGCGCGGCCTTCGGCCTTTTCCAAGCCACGTACGGCTGACCACGTCTCGATGTAGCCGAGCAAATCTTCGATGGTCCAGCGTTCCCGAATCTCAAGCCTTGGAGCCTTGATTTCGTCAAACGGAAAGGGCAGAAACTTGTAGGAGGTTTCCACCTGACGGCGTTCCGGCGCCCAGTACGGCGCCAGGACTTTTTCGTAGAAGTGACGCACCACGGGATCAATCTCGTCGCCTACGGCCACGGTGTTGTAGGTGATGAGCGCGATGATCGATCCGGGAAGTGCCACACGCCTGGCCTCGGCATAGTATTCGGGCAGATCGAACCAGTGGGCGGATTGTGCGGCTACGGCAAGATCTACTATGCCATCCCGCAAACCGCTGGCCTCGGCTGCCGCGCAGTAGTACCTAACATTTGGATGTGGCGTGGCCGTGGCAATCTGCTTGGTATTGATGTCGGTGGCGATCACGCGTTCGAAGCGCTCGGCCAGACCTACGGAAAGCTGCCCCGAGCCGCAGCCACAATCCCACGCGAGGCGGCGGCGAGGCGCGGTGCGTGCCAGAAACTCGACCAACTCAAGCGGATACTTCGGACGGTATGTCGCATAGGCGGCGGTACCCTCAGAGTAGTGGTCCTTGAAGTGGCTCTGCCTAGGCTGCACTATCGCACGTTCTTCTTCCCTGACTGAAGGATTGGATCAATAAATCATGACATTTGGTTTCAGCGCGGCGTCCCTGACGCATGCGGTCGGATGATGTCGCCGAGCAGATCTGGACGTCCAGAATCGCGCTCCAGATGGGGATACTTTTCGCCGCCATGGTAGTCAATCGGGTACGTTTTAAAGAACTCTCCATTTTCCACTAACAACTCCAGCGGCACGGAAGAATTCTTGCCTGCCTTCAAGGCATCGCGCAGTACCGTAGGCGAGAAGCGCCTGCCATTGACGGCGATCACTTTCATCCCGGGAGCGATTCCGGCGCTGGCTGCTGGCATGCTAAAGATGGCGTCGCTAACGCTGCCGTCCTCTTTTATCAGCAAGCCGAGGGAGAAGCTGGCATCCACGTACTTGTTGACTTCCTCCCGCGACTTGAGCAGCTCGGGGCGAACATCGTTATAGATCAGCCGCCAGCCGCCGCCTTCCACCCCTCCCACGGGAGCGCGAGGCGAAAGGGAATTGAGCCGGGTAGTGAAGAAATTTTTCCAGTCGTAATTCGCGATCTGGCCCAGAGCGGCCGCAACATCGTCAAAAGTGTAAGTCACAACCTTCGGAGGAGTGTTTTGGCCGCCATGGAAGAGCTTGCAAAAATCATCCAGCGAGCGGCGTCCCTGGGTTCGCTGGCGGATGATGACATCCGCCTCCAACCAGACGAGCACGTCTTCATCATAGAAATCAGTGCTGCGTCGCCACGACGACCACTGCACCGGAGCGTTATAGAGCACCTGCGCATCCACCGCGGTATCCGCGAGCGGACGCCAGGTGCGGCCGGGGCGGTGATCGAGGTCGGCGGCAATTAAGGCCAGGGCATCGCGGTACTGGTCAGGATTCCACAAGCCAGTGCGGGCGGCGAGCATGTTGCCGAGGTAAGAAGTGAGGCCCTCATATACCCAGAGCAGTTCAGTCTGCATGGGCTGCTGGTAATCGGCAGTGGCCAGATCGGCAGGACGGCGATATTTGCCATTCCATGAGTGGGTGAATTCATGGGTAAGCAGCGAAGCCGAGATTTTGCGCTGGTCATCGTCCACCAGGCCGCGTTCCCCGATGCGGCTGTCATTGGACTCGTGGTGCTCCAGTCCAAAATGGGCAACGTAGTCGCTGAGCGTAAACAGGAAATGATAATCGCCGTAATGGCGCGCCCCAAACAAGGCGCCGGTTTCTGCCACCAGTTGCTTGTAATGAGTTTCGATATCTGCCGGCATCTCCAGAGCAGCAGCGCTGTCGGCAGCAATGTCCATCTCATGGGGCGGTGTCCCTCCCGGATTAAGAGGAACAACCCGCATATACCTGCCGAGGAGGACGGGGGAATCCACCAGCGTGGTCAGGGAGGCAGGCGAAAACTGAATAGTCTCGCCGGATTGCTGCGGACCGGGCAGGGCTGTGCCATATTTCCATCCCGCGGGAATGCGCAGGTTGGCAGTGTAGGTGAGCTGGTCGGAGCTCCAGCCTTGTGGGTAAAGCAGCAACTGGTTCCAACTGATAATGGCCAGGTTCGCTGTTGCCGACGCCCCCGAAGAGAAACCCTCGGCAAGAGCGGGCGAAAGATAGTCAAGTGAAACCTCAACTACGTTCGCCCCCGCGGGCACGTCCAGGTGAAAGGTATACATATCGAGCAAGTCACGCCGCCAAGGAAGGGTTTTTCCGCCAGCGCTGAACTTCAATCCCGCCAGATCGACGATGGGGCCGGTAGGGCCGTGCTCGCCGGGAATCCACTTGGGATACAAAAGCGTGAGTCGTCCGGGAGTTGCCGGGATGGTAAGGCGCGCGTGAAAAATCTTGCGTGGCGCTTCGCTGGCATCCACTGAGACGGTGATGGGGCTAGGGGCTGTCTTCGCGGAATTTTGTGCAAACATTAGCGGCGCGGAAGCGATTTCGAAAAGCAGAAATGCAGACCACAAAAGGCGACATGCCATCTTGCTGCTCCTGGGAGGGGAGTTCTTTGAAGCGGTTAAATATGCCTGAAGCGAGGCGAGCTTGTCATCTGGAGCAGGTATGATCCATTCGACCGCTAACGTTTTTTGGAAGGCTTCTTTTTCGGAGTTTCGGTGGCCCCTCCGCCCTGAGTCCCCATGACGCTGGCGAGCACTTTCTGAAAGGCCTCTTCTCTAGTCATTTGTTTGCCGCCTTTATTTCTGCGGTAATTGTGCTCGTAACCGCAGGTGCGGCAGCGGACTTTGGCTGGCTCTTCGCCAGACATAGTCACAACCGCGTGATCCATGGTCAGCTTGCAGTGGGAACAATAATCGTCAATGGAATCGCCCAGGCGCATAGACATTTAGATGCGGCGCGGGAGTGTAGCATAAGGCAGTTGCCTATGGTCACAAGCAAGAGCCTTGCCGCAGACTAAGAGCCAAAGCTGAAAGCCAGCTCCATCTTACTCATGCTTGCATTCAAACTCATTTACACTGATGGATACTATCTGCCCATCGGGGAACACGTCTTTCCGGCAGAGAAGTACCGGCTCATCCATCAGCGTCTGCTCGAAACCGGAGCGGCGGATGCCGACGATTTTGTGGAGCCGCAACCAGCGTCGGATGATGACATCCTGCTGGCGCATACGCCGGAATATATCCGCAAACTCAAAACCGGCACGCTCTCCCCGCAAGAGGAGATGCTGCTGGAGGTGCCCTATTCGCCGGAACTGGTTCGCGCTTTCTGGCTGGCCGCAGGCGGCTCCATCCTGGCCGCTGAATACGCACTTCGAAACGGAATAGGTGCGGCCTTCAACATTGGCGGCGGCTTTCATCACGCCTTTCCCGATCATGGCGAGGGATTTTGCATGATCCACGATGTGGCTGTGGCCATTCGCCGCATGCAAAAAGATAGGAAAATCCGTCATGCCATGACGTTAGATTGCGACGTTCACCAGGGCAATGGCACCGCCGTAATTTTCGGCAAGCTGGAACGCAATCGCGAGCCGCTGCCCTCGTTTTCGCCGGGCACACTGGCGGTAGGAGGCCGACGTCCGCAGGTAGAGCTTGCGCAATCCACAAGTCCGGCCGCCGACGTGTTCACAATTTCACTCCACCAGGCCAACAATTATCCGGCGTGGAAACCGCCATCTTCGATTGATGTCAACCTGCCTGACGGCACCAATGACAGCGAGTACCTGGCATGGCTGGATAATGTCCTCAGCTCGGCGCTGCGCCAGTTCGAGCCTGACCTGCTGTGCTACATCGCCGGGGCTGACCCGTATCGCGAAGACCAGCTCGGCGGACTTGGTCTCACCATTGGCGGCCTGAAGCAGCGCGATGAGCTGGTGTTTCGCGTGGCCAAAGTGCGCGCCATCCCGGTGATGGTCACGTTTGCGGGAGGCTATGCGCGCAAAGTTGAGGACACGGTGACCATTCATTGCAACACGGTGATTGCGGCGCGCGACATTCTGACGGGATGAGCCGCTCTGCCCGGCAGCCCTGGCCAGCCGCTCTGCATTTTTTTATTACTCTGCATTTTTTATTACCTAAGCCGCCAAACGGTGATCTCTTAGGCTGGTCTGAGAACTGGAAGCAGCAGTTTCCCATGCCTGGGCTGCTGCATCCCACCATTGGTCGAAGTTCGAGATCCTCTCGGAGGCTTGTTATGGGTCTGATGGATACCTTAAGAAAAGCCGAGGAGCGGGGAAAGCAAGCTGCGCGCCGGGGCTATGAAATTGCGAAAGACGAATTGGTTGACGCCGAAAGCCTCATTCGCCGCAAAATGCGCCTGCACCCCAAATCCGCAATGAACGCGCAATTCCGCAAAGCGCGCGAATTCGAGGATGCGGAGCGCAAGGCGATTGTCTCGGTGCAAGGCGCAGCATCGCCGGGCGCTTGACCGGAACGATTGCACCCTGGGAAGCCTCCGCCTGGGCGGCGGCGCGCGCCATCACTTCATTGCGGATGGAACTCACGAATTCCTGCATTTGGCGGTGCATTTCGTCCATGCGTTCGCGCATCTGCAGGATGATGGCGATTCCCGAAATGTTTACGCCCAAGTCGCGTGCCAGCGAGAGGATAAACTCCAGCCGCTCCAAGTCTTCATCCGTATACATGCGCGTATTGCCTTCGGTGCGTGAAGGCTTGAGCAGCCCCTCGCGCTCGTAGAGGCGAAGCGTCTGCGGATGGATGTCATACATCTCGGCGACTGCTGAGATCATGTACGCGCCTTTGGATTTGCGTTTTGCCATCAGATTCTTCTTAAACCTGTTTCCAAAGGTCCGCCCGCGGATCCTCTGGATTCAGCTTTGCCAATTCGCGCAGGATTTCCTTTGAGCGCTCGTCGTGCACCTGTGGCACCGCAATCTTGACTTCAACAATTTCGTCGCCGCGGAGGCCCTCCTGCACCGCCGAGGGCACGCCTTTTTCGCGCAGCCGCAGTTTCTGTCCCGGCTGAGTTCCCGGAGGGATTTTCAACAGCGTGCGGCCATCAATCGTCGGCACCTCGACCTTGGCGCCCAATGCCGCTTCCGTTGGAGTCACCGGCACGGTGAGATAAATATCATCGCCTTCGCGGCGGAAAACCGGATGCTCGCCGGTGCGCACGATGATGTAGAGATCGCCGGGCGGACCACTGTGCATACCGGCATTGCCCTTGCCTGGAATGCGAATGCGCTGGCCATCGCGCGTGCCCGGCTTGATGCGAACTTCCAGCGGCTCGGTGCGGTCCACCACGCCGCGACCGTGGCAGTGGTTGCATGCTATGCGAGCCTTGCCGGTGCCTTCGCAGCGCGGACATTGCAGGTTGAAGCGCATCCGCCCACCGGTCTGAGTCACCTGTCCTTTGCCGCCGCATTCCGGGCAGACGCCTGAGCCTTCCGTGTAGCCGCGCCCGCTGCAAGCAGCGCACACATCCTGCCGAGCAATATTCAGGCGCATTACGGCGCCGCGAATGGCCTGCCAGAATCCAACTGTGACCTGATATTCCAGGTCGCCGCCCGCTTCCGGACGCTCGGCGGCTACTGTTCCGCGGCCGCCGAAAATGTTGGAGAAAATATCGCGAAAGCCGCCAGCGCCCCCCGACCGCGCTTTCTTGCCGGCTTCCTCAAACATGTCAGAGAAATCAAAACCGCCGAAATCGAAGGGGACGCCCTGTGGACCGGCTTGCGTACCCGAAGGGCCTTGCCCGCGAAAGCCGTATCCGCCGCGTGCTGCTGCCTCGGCCGCGGCCGGGTCAATGTTGTCAGAGTAAAAACCAAGCTGGTCGTAGATTTTGCGTTTCTTAGGATCGCTGAGGATGTCGTTGGCTTCGGAGATACCCTTGAAACGCTCTTCCGCAGTCTTATCGCCAGGGTTGACATCGGGGTGGTACTTGCGTGCCAGCTTGCGAAAGGCCTTGCGAATTTCTTCCGCGCTGGCGTTCTTCTTGACGCCCAAGATGCCGTAATAATCTTTGGTCGCGGTCGCCATAATTCACGCCAATTGCGGTTATGTCAGAAGGGGCGCTCGCGCGCCCCTGTCTGTCCTAAGCTACAAGCCCAAGGCTAATAGCTTATTTTTTCTCCTCCACGTCCACGTACTCGGCATCGATGACACCTTCGTCTTTCTTGCCCGCAGCCGAGCCGTTCGCCCCCGGCGGTGGAGCTGCGGTCGCGCCCGCGCCCGGTTGTCCCGCGCCTTGCGGCTGGGCGGCCTTGTACATCTGCTCCGCCAGCTTGTGCGAGGCTGTGGTCAGCCGGTCTTTGGCGGCGTTCATAACCTTCCTGTCAGTACCTTTGAGCGCTTCCTTGGAGTCGGCGATTGCAGCCTCCACCTCTCCGCGTTCGGCGCCGGAGATTTTGTCGCCATGCTCCCGCAGCATCCGCTCCACGCTATAGACCAGCGAGTCGAGTTGATTCCGCGCTTCGATCTCCTCGCGCCGTTCCTTGTCCTCGGCGGAGTGCGCCTCGGCTTCCTTGGCCATGCGCTCGACTTCTTCCTTGCTCAGGCCAGAAGAGGAGGTGATGGTGATCTTCTGGTCTTTGCCGGTGGCCGTGTCCTTGGCGGTGACGTTGAGAATTCCGTTGGCATCAATGTCAAACGTAACCTCGATCTGCGGCACCCCGCGCGGCGCCGGCGGAATTCCGGTGAGGTGGAATTTTCCCAGCGTGCGGTTATCGCGCGCCAGCGGCCGTTCGCCCTGCAAGACGTGGATCTCAACCGAGGTCTGGCTGTCAGCCGCGGTCGAGAAAATTTCGGTCTTGCGGGTGGGAATGGTGGTATTGCGCGGGATCATGCCCGTGGCCACGCCGCCCAGGGTCTCAATCGCCAAGGTAAGCGGGGTAACGTCCAGCAGCAGCAGGTCTTTGACCTCTCCGCCGAGCACGCCGCCCTGGATGGCCGCACCGATGGCAACCACTTCATCCGGATTTACGCCCTTGTGCGGCTCTTTGCCGAAAAGTTCTTTGACCAGCGCCTGAATACGCGGCATGCGTGTTTGCCCGCCGACTAGAACCACTTCGTCAATTTTGCCGGCGTCCACACCCGCGTCCTTGATCGCCTGACGGCAGGGACCGACGGAGCGCTGGATGATGTCTTCCACCATCTGCTCCAGGCGGCCGCGAGTGAGCTTCTTCACCAGGTGCTTGGGACCGCTGGCATCTGCAGTAATGAAGGGCAGGTTGATCTCGGTTTCAAACGTGCTCGAAAGCTCAATCTTGGCGCGCTCCCCGGCGTCGCGCAGACGCTGCAGCGCCATCTCGTTGCCCTTGGCCCGCAGATCGAGGCCTTCGTCCTTTTTGAATTCCTCGATCAGCCAGTCCACAATGCGCTGATCGATGTTGTCGCCCCCCAAGTGGGTGTCGCCATTGGTCGCTTTCACCTCGATCACGCCTTCTCCGACCTCAAGGATGGAAATATCAAAGGTGCCGCCGCCAAAATCGTACACAGCGATGGTCTCGTCCTTCTTCTTGTCCAGACCGTAGGCCAGCGCCGCTGCCGTGGGCTCGTTCACAATGCGCTTGACCTCCAGCCCGGCAATGCGGCCCGCGTCTTTGGTGGCTTGGCGTTGAGAGTCGTTGAAATATGCGGGCACAGTGATGACCGCGTCGGTGAGCTTCTCGCCCAGGTAGTCTTCCGCCGCTTTCTTCAGTTTTTGCAAGATCATGGCGGAGATTTCCGCCGGCGTGTACTCCTTGCCCTGGGCAATGATGGTGACCTGGTCCCCCGACTTTTTCACTCGGTAGGGCACCATCTTCATCTCTTCGCTGACTTCTTCGTAACGACGCCCCATAAACCGCTTGATGGAATAAACGGTGTTTTCAGGGTTGGTGATGGCCTGCCGCTTAGCGACTTGTCCGGTCAGGCGCTCGCCGGTCTTGGTAAAACCCACAACCGAAGGGGTCACCCGTCCGCCCTCTTCATTGGGAATAACCTTGGGTTCGCCACCTTCCATGATGGCTACCACCGAATTCGTGGTCCCCAAGTCAATACCGATAATCTTGGCCATTGGGATATCTCCTCGTCCTTAAACGATTCCTATAAGTAATTGTATACATTCCAGTTGCTGGCTTTACAGCCGCACTATGATAAGAGTTGAGTGTCCTATTGTCAAGCTTTTAGATGAGTGGCAAGGCGATCCGGTTGCAGCTTTTTGGGCGGCTTTCTGGTAGCTCTGAAAGGGCTATTGAGCGCTTCAGTCAAAACGCTCAAAGTGGATGGACTTGCGGTCCCAGCCGAGCCCCTTGAGGAGAGCGCGATTGGCTTCGACCATGTCCTTAAGACCGCAAATATAGGCGTCCAAGTTGCTGCGCTCCAGAGCCAACCGCCGCACATGTTCCTGCACGTAGCCGCGCGCGCCTTGCCAATCTTCCCCGGCGCGGCTGAGGGTGGGAATGTAGTGAAAATTCGGGTGCTCGCGGGCGAGCTGTAGGAATTCCTCGTTGTAGTAGAGGTCGTGGGGATAGCGAACGCCAAAAACCAGCCAAAATTCCCGTCCCTGATGCCGCGAGGGCTCTGAAAAAAGCCACTGCAGCATGCCGCGCATGGGGGCAATCCCAGTGCCAGTGGCGATGAAGATGGAGTCGCGCACTGGCTCTTTCAGAACAAAATACCCGTGGGGTCCACGCGGTTCAGGCAGATATCGAAAGTTTGGTCACCGCGCGGCGGCGAAGCGATCGAATAGGCGCGGGTCATCTCCCGTCCATCGTGGGGCGCTTTCATGGAAACGAACTGGCCGGCGGTGAAGTCGAAGCGCGGAATTTCCTCAACCTCAAACTCCAGGTGCTTAGTGCGGTCCGAGAGCGGGAGGGAGCGCCTTAGCTTGGCGGTCAATAACGGGCGGGTGGCCACACAACAATAATAAACAACCACTCAGTGCCGTGTGCGGCCTAGCAGATCATTCCACGGTCACAGACTTCGCCAGGTTGCGAGGCTGGTCTACATCACAGCCACGCCGGACGGCCATGTGATAGGCCAGCAGTTGCAGGGGGACGATTTCCAAAATGGGCAGCAGCAGTTCGGGCGCGTGGGGAACAAAGAGCACCTGGTCGGCCGCTTCGCGAATCTCCTCATCACCGTCACTGGCGATTGCAATCACCCGTCCAGAGCGCGCTTTGACCTCTTTCAAGTTGGAAAGGGTCTTCTCGTAGCGCAGCACCGACTCAGGATTTTCTGGATCGCAGGTTGCCAGGATGACTACGGGAAGATTTTCGTCGATGAGCGCATTGGGACCGTGCTTCATCTCCCCGGCGGGATATCCTTCCGCGTGAATGTAGGAAATTTCCTTCAGTTTGAGCGCGCCTTCCAGAGCAATGGGGTAATGAATGCCGCGTCCCAGAAACAGGAAATCCTGAGCGCGGGTATATTCGCGGGCCAGGTCCTCGCATTCCTCCTCGCGCGTGAGCAGGGACTCGAGTTTGCCGGGGATGCGAGTCAGTTCAGTGATGTAATGCTTGGCATTTTCCGGAGTGAGCGTGCCGCGGATTTCGGCGAGATACAGCGCAAATAAGAATATGGCGGTGAGTTGAGCGGTAAAAGCCTTGGTGCTGGCTACGCCGATTTCCGGGCCGGCGTGCGTGTAAATGGTCCCGGAAGCTTCACGGGTGACCATTGAACCGACGACGTTGCAGATCGCCATCGTCTGGGAGCTTTTGGCTTTGGCCTCGCGCTGGGCGGCGATAGTGTCTGCAGTCTCGCCGGATTGGGTGATCAAAATAGTGAGAGCGTCAGGGCCGGTGATGGGATTGCGATAGCGATATTCGCTGGCATAATCCACTTCCACGGGAACACGCGCCAGGCGCTCGATCATGAATTTTCCCGCCAGCCCTGCGTGCCAACTGGTGCCGCAGGCGGCGATGTTTACCTTGTTCAAGGCGCGGAAATCGGATTCGGTGATCTCCAT
>WNGH01001087.1_pt1 | contig 30909 bp, 33 predicted proteins | sample 5400631 | NCBI WGS metagenome assembly WNGH01 (sample SAMN13153373, study PRJNA577476) | soil metagenome | isolation source: 115 cm soil or saprolite under Garry oak tree replicate 1 | place: USA:California | collected 2016-06-15
TTAGCCGTCTAAATGACTTGGAAGGCTTTTTCGACCCTTTCACGTGGAAGGGAGAACATAGCGTGGACCCAAGGTGCGTATTTGCGGTCAATTGGCGCCTTTTTCGAGTCTGTTTGTGAGTCTCTCGAAATCTCTGCGAACTCGGCCCACTGCAATTCATAGGCGCTGTTTCTGTTCCTATTCATAGGACCCCTGTGCTTCGCGGCCAGCACGGACAATAGCTCATTCTCACAATACCTCAGGTCCCGAGGATCTCTGGCAGAATACGACACCCTGAGTATTCGTCGCCAGCTCTTGATCGTAATCCCGAGGTCTTCCTTGGCACATCTTCTCGCGGCTTCGGAAAGACTTTCCACCTTTGAAGACTCATACTTCCTGGGATGGGTGTCGCCGGAGAGACTCCAGACCTTGTCGAATATCCTGTGTCTTCTGCGTTGAACGAGGATTCTTCCGTCATCATCTAGACATGCGATGGTTATCCCGACATGCTTCTCTCCAAGAATAGAACCCTCACGACCATCCCTCACCCTATGGGTCCACCATCTATCACCATATCCGATTGTCCGTCCGAACCCATTAACAAGTGGAATCTTGTATCGTTCCATGAACCCTAGGAACAAGTCTTTCGTCGATTGACGTATATATCGAACCTTGTCCTCGTTTGGACTGTTTTACTATGCCTATGATTGACGTTTATGCACCAGCAGACCTCTTTCCAGCCGGCACTGAGGGTCGGCTCGGGCATGAGCTGACAATGGCCGTTCTCCGCGCTGAAGGCGTCGCAACTCCTGGACCGTTCCATCTAACCCGCGAGGGCCAGAAGCAACTCGTCAAAGAGGTCACCGAGATTGTCACAAAGATTTCCGGGGACCCGACGCAACCTAGCCGTACGTGGGTGATACTCACTGAGGCGGCGGAGGGTGGATGGGGGCTCTCAGGGACGGCCTTCGGCCGTCAGGAATTCGTGGCTCTCGCGGCCAAGGCAGCCGCAGCACGCGCGAAGTAGCCGCGCACTCAGCCTAGGCACCTACGCTTCTCAGTGCCACTTCAGTTCGGAAAGGCTTACAGTCTACTGTTAGCCCTAGATCCATGTGGAGGAGTCTTCTCTGCCACTTGTGCGGCCGATCCTTCTCTACGACAATGATTGCGGACTATGCTCCCGGTTCGCCCACATCGCTGAAAGAACCTCGAAAGGCTGGATCGACACGGTAGGCCTATTCACCAAGCGCGGAGTGAGAATCAAGTCGGACTTCTTCAGTCCGATGGACCGTCCTGACGACAATTTCTGGCTCTTGGTAGGAGATGTCGGGTATGGAGGGAGGAGTGGTCTGTTGCCGCTCGCGAGAGAGATTGTTAGAGGACTAGTCCTATGAACGATAGAGAAGGAGAATCGTGCAGTCGACCGAAGAACGGTGTAATCAGAATCCTGGGGACTCTGCGACGAGGCAGAGTGGTTAAGCGAAAGACCGACCGATGAGAACGGAACCTAGATAACAAGCTCTTGACAGCAGAAACACCTTTTAGCGGTAACCCACAAAAAAAGCGCCAAATCAGCCCTGATCCGGGATCTAGGAGGAGCATTTCATACGAAGCCCAGTTCACGCTTGCAAGGAGACAGATGGATGCTTCTCGAAAAACGCTGATTTAGCCCGTTCTGTAGGATAAGTCTACAATTTCGCCCAAAACTGTTTCGGATGGCGAGAACACCCCTCCTAGAATTTATGAAAAATTCTTTCCCGCGACACAAAACAGTTCTTTGTAGCCGAGCCAGTTCCGAGATTTCTAGTTTAGCCGTAGGCTCTTGTCGGCGTCGAAGCCCCGTCTCCGTCCCCAGGCCTTGATGCCATCGAGGATCTTCTTTGAGCCGAACCAACAGAGCGTCGTGAAAACCCCCTTGAGCAACGGGTTCAATTGCAATAGCGTTGGCGGCATCGTGTGCAGCTCCAGCACCGTGTGCCTCCAGCTCCGGTATATGACCCAGAAGCGTGCCTCATCGACCTGGTCGTCAATATTGTAGAATCCGCTCTTCTTCAACACACCCAAGGGCACGAAGCTGAGCGGAGTGACGGTGAAGTGTGCTTTGACACCGACATCCTTTTTCAGCCCATGCTCCATCCGATCTATTAGACGGACAGTCTCCACTGCATCCTCAGACGTTTCACCGGGCAACCCGACGATGATCGTGTAGGCCGGGAACCAGTAGTACTCGTTGAATATCCTCGTCCCGTTATAGATGACATCCTGCCACTCGTCAGGGCTGAAAGGCTTCACCTTCAACGGCATGTACTTCTTGATCAGCTCACTAGAACCCGTCTCGAGACCGGACTGGATTCCAATGTGCCGCTTGGATCCCTTCAGAACGGTCTCGGAAATATCCCTGATTAGATCAGGATCTGCCCAAGCAGGAGCAGCAGTGCCGTGCGTGGGATTGGCGTAGCCTATTCCCTTCTGGGACATGACAGTGCTGAAGAGATCGACCACAGCGTCATGGTTGGGCATGAAGCCCTTCTTGTCCTCCAGCTTGTAGAGGAAAATATCCTCGCTGTGGACCCAGACGTTCGGGTTGCCGATCTTTCGATTAACCGCGATTTCTCGCTCTATCTTATCCGATGGATAGTACTTTGCGATTCTTAGGTTAGGCTCGCAAAACTGGCAGTTGCGGCCGCAGCCCCGCATCACCTCGACAAGCCCGTGAGTGGAAGGAGCCTGAATATCCGGAATATCCTCTAGTTTTGGCCCACGAGGGACATGAATGAACTCGGGGCTGTTGTTCGACTCGATGTCGTTGTAAATGTCTCCAATAACATGGTCGCACTCGCCGATTACCACATGGTTGACCCCTAGGGCCTTGGTGTCCCGGTCGCGGACCTCCATCTGCCAGCCCCCCGACCCGCCCAGCACCAGTTTCGCCTTCGGGTATTTTTTCCGGGTCTTGTTGATCTCTCCAACAAGCTCCAGGAACTTCCTCTTGGTATACGCTGTCAGCTTCCCGCCATCGGTGAACATCATGCTCACCGGTCCCAGACCCATCGGATCCATCGTCGAGATTCCGATAATGCTCGTCTTGTCGTCTACGAATTTTGAGACATGGTCCGGGTGAGCAACAACCACCTCGTCCGCGCCATATTTTCTGAGAAGCGAAGACTCTAGCTTGCGCAGTCCATAAGGCGCCTTCTCCGCCACACCATCAAAGTGTCGAACCGACGGAGCTAGAAAGTCGAAGATGAACCGGGGAACTTTCTCGGCTGGAGCGCAGCTAAAGAAGGGTAGTAGAGGTATGCCCCAGTACTCGCTCATCTGGGTGGAATCAGCAGTAAGGACAATCCTAGTCAATCACGTGCACGCTCCATCATCCGGCAAGATTTTTCGATGTCTTGCTCCTAAAACATGGTATTCTCGGGTCGTTCCATATTTTAACCTAGTGGACGTTTTTCCACGAAATCATTCCCGGATGCTTACAGACTCGTCCTTCGAATCGAGAATCATCCGAGTCCGGTTGTTTCTGCGACTCCTTCTCTCCGATTCCTTCAAAGTATTTCTGTGAAATACTACGTTTTTACCTCAAAACCGCTAGAAAGGGGGCGCTCCTTCAGACCCTCCTAGTAAGGAGGGGGGGCATAGTCTGGCTCTCCGATTGAGAGCGGCAGGTCTCTCCGCTCATTCCTTAGGCGATTCTTCGGAGGACCTGGAGAATCCAGATCTGCCACCTAACTCGTTCCCTCATCCTTCGAATATCGACAGACATGAAAAGACTAGAACTCGGTCATTCTACAAGACTCCTAGACCAGGGAGAAAACGAGCGTCACTGTCGGAGATCTCCGCGAGAGCGATGCCCATAAATCAGTCAGCAACCGCAATCCTACTCATGCAGTCGGTAACCAGTCCCCAAGAAGGAACACTCGCCCCAGACTTCACAGTCCAGAATACCTCAGGTAAGACAGTCCATCTCAAAGACTTCCACGGCAAGAAGCTCGTCCTCTACTTCTACCCGAAAGATGACACCCCAGGCTGTACAGTCGAGTCGTGCGGGCTCCGAGACCAGTACCAGAAGATCCGCGAACTTGGCGCTGAGGTGTTAGGAGTAAGCGTAGACGGTGTCGAGTCGCACCGGAAGTTCACTGAGAAATTTCACCTACCTTTCCAGTTGCTAGCTGACACGGACAAGAGCATCACGAAAGCCTACGGTGTTCTCAACGACAAGTCGAACATGGCGAGGCGAGTCACATTTCTGATCGACGAACACGGCAAGATCATCAAAACATTCCAGACAGTAAAGCCGGACCAGCATCCGCAAGAGATCCTGGACGCGCTAAAAGACAAGCTCTGAATATTTTCACGGCGGAAGTTCACTAGTGGAAACTTGATATTTTCAACCCTATCAAGATAGTTCGGACAGAGTGTCTCCCGGATGGAGTTTTTCAGACACTGCCCAGGATGTGGACGCAGATTCCACATCAAGCTTGTGAGCAAGAAGCTTGTTCACATGGACAGAGAACCAGTACCAACGACGAATGTTGATCCAACCGGAGGCGGGACGGGGCTTCTTTATGCAGCCTCGATGCCTCACTTCGTTGTTCGAGAAGGACCACCAATAATCATTGACATTGAAGAGTTTCAATACGCGTACAGGTGCGGTCACTGCGGACACGAGTGGTCCGAGAAACACGTCAAAGAACAACGGGAATGACAAAGACCGCACCTCTTCTGGAACTCCACAACTATGTCTGCTGAAGCCAAAGCTATCTATCAGGCAGCAATCCCACCATGAACCAGTGACAGTCTACGGTCAAGGTCGGGGTCCATGTCTCCATCGCCAAATCCTTCGATAACGCCGTAGACACAGCCGTAGCGGAGAAGTGTGATACTTTCCAGGTCTTCACGCGGAATCCTCGAGGCTGGAAGTACAGTGCTCTCGACCCTGAAGAAGTGAAGAGCTTCCGTGAGAAACTTGAGAAGAGCAGGCTCGGACCTGTAGTCGATCACATGCCGTATCTTCCCAACCTATCCTGTCCCGAGGACGAACTCTACAAGAAATCGGTCGACACTCTAGTCGCAGAAGTCGATCGTTGTGTAGAACTTGGAATACCGTACTTGGTAACTCACCTTGGCAGCCATCTCGGAATGGGGAGAGAGATTGGACTCAAGAGAATCAACAACGCTCTCAACCAGGCGACGAAGCATGCTAGGGGTGATTTTCAGATCTGCTTGGAGAATATGGCCGGGACCAGCAACAGTATGGGGTCGAAGTTTGAGGAGGTCCGGGAGATATTCGACAGCGTCAAACAGAAAGAAAGAGTGGCAGTCTGCCTAGACACTTGTCATGCGTACGCCGCAGGCTACGACCTGCACGTGGAGAAGGCGGTCGAGAGGACCCTCGCAAGGTTCGACGAGATTGTTGGGTTCGAGAATCTCAAGGTCGTCCATCTCAACGATTCTGAAGACGGGCTTGGCTCTGGCCACGATCGGCATCAGCACATTGGTCTAGGGTATATTGGGACAACGGGTTTCAAGGCAATCCTCCATCATAGAGCGATCAGGGACCTGCCGCTGATACTCGAAACGCCGATCGACGAGAGACGTGGCATCGCAGGCAATCTGGAAACTGTCAGGAAGCTGGCAAAATAGTTGCAGGTAAGCGTCAACAAATACTCGCGTCAAGAACTTCATCGGATAATCAGAGACGCGGCCCACGCGATCGAGAAGGCGAGACGCGAAGACCCGACAGCTCTACAAGAGATCAGCGACTCGACAGACGGTGACCCCTTCCGCGTCCTCATAGCTACGATATTATCGCACCGGACAAAAGACCCTGTAACCGCATTAGCATCCTCACGCCTCTTCGCCAAATATCCCAAGCCAACCCAACTCGCAAACGCAGACACACGAACAATCGCGCGACTCATCAAACCCGTAGGCTTCTACAACACCAAAGCCAAGACCGTCAAGCGAGTTGCCCGGATAATTCTAGAGAAATACAAAGGCAAAGTTCCGGACGATATGGAAGAACTTCTCAAGCTTCCTTCTGTGGGACGGAAAACAGCAAACTGCGTGATGGTCTACGGGTTCAAACGACCCGCAATTCCCGTCGACACGCACGTCCACAGAATCTTCAACCGACTCGGAGTGGTGAAGACAAAGACCCCTGACGAGACAGAAGAAGAACTGACGCGAATAGTAGACCGGAAAGACTGGCTAACACTAAACGAAGTCTTCGTCAAATTCGGCCAACTAATCTGCAAACCCATCGGACCAAAATGTTCAGTCTGCCCGCTCAATGATAGATGCGACCCCTCGCATACCAGATGTTTCAAATGATTTATCCTATGAGTTTCAGAAATTCAGTCTGGAGTTTCCTCAGTTACGGAGGCAGATAAGGTGAGAGTCTATGTCGCAGGGAGTTTCAACGATTATGATAGAATCAATGAGATAGCAGATGAGCTGACTAAGTTGGGATTTGAAGGTATAGCTCCTATGCGCCTTCGACCTATGGATGAGAGGAAGGATGACCCGAAGCAGATCACTAAGTTAGATCTGGAGCTGTTGGAACCTTGTCAAGCTTTGGTTAGATATGCTTCAGGTCACTTTAGTGAGGGTAGCGCCGTCGAACAATATGTTGCCTACATGAGTGGCAAGACAGTCATATTATGGAATCCAGGCGGACATTCAACATCGCCATGGGTAAGGAGTTATTCCCATTACCAGCTTACTGGGACGTTTCAAAATGTAGTAGCACATCTGAAGAAAATTGGTAATAGCCACTAACAGAGGTCTCCTTTTCAACCCCGAGGAGATTCCTTGTCATCTCTATCAGCGTTCTAGGAAGCCGGGGTCTTTGCTACGATAGCCGCCTTGATCTTCCTACCGATCTCATCCAGCTCCACGCGATGCGTCTGCTTACGATTCGGAAACCCGCTCATCATCTCATGGTTAAACCTGGGAATAATGTGAACATGCATGTGGAATACTTCCTGAGAAGCGGCGATACCATTTGATTGTCCGACGCTGATTCCGTCTGCGCCAGACGCTCTGTGAACTCCTTTCATGACCTTGTTGACTGATGCGAAGACTCGTCCCGCCTCGTCGCTAGGCATGTCCAGCATGTTCGTGTAATGCTTCTTCGGAATAACCAACGTGTGTCCAGGGTTCAATGGATGAATATCCATGAAAGCTATCGTGTGAGGGTCTTCATAGACGACCGTCGCATCCGCCTCCTTACTCGCGATCTTGCAGAAGATACAGTCCTCCTTCATCAGGATCAGCACTCTGTAGGCGCCTTCATTTTACGGAAGAGGTAGATTGCCCAGCCCAAGGTCTCCCTTCCCCATCTAAGATAAGACTCTCTATCCTTCGAAACAAGAGCTGATAATTCTTCTAGATCGGGATCTTGGGGATTGGTAACAGCATACTCGGCTGCCGCGTACCAATGGAGGGACTCATACATGTCCCAATCCTCTTCGCTACTAACAAGCGTATAGACGCTCCGCAGTCCCTCTGCCTCACCTGTGGCAACGTTACCGTGGTGCGTGTCGAAAGAGTCAACGGAAAGCTCTCCAGACTTGAGGTATTCTGGGGGAGGGTTTCTGCGCCAGAAAGGCTCGCCGACCATCACGAATCCAGACGGTTTCGTCATTCCCGCTAGGGCCCTGATCGTATTCCTGTAACCGCCGTAAATCCAGGTGGCCCCTATACACATTGCAAGGTCTGAAGACCCTCCGTTCCCGGTATCGTACTGGGCACCGTCCATTTCCAAAAACTTCAGGTCAGCTCGAGGTACGCGTTTACGCTTAGACTTAGCGGCTTCTCGTATGCAGTATGGAGACTTGTCAACTCTCACACCCTCGACGTGGTATTTCTCGGCTAGCCGGATTAGCATCTCTCCCTTGCCGCATCCGATATCTATGACTCTCGCCCCTCGTTTCAGTTCCAGCAGATCGTAGAGGTGCTCCAGACTATTCTCATTCACTGGATTCATCACTGTGTGACGCCGATGTATGATATCGTAGAACTTCCAGCGGTCCATCCGTCATTTCTCTCGGACAAGTTCCTCTTCAGGAGCCCGCTGCATCTTGTTCGCTGTCCGTGCAAGAACGAACAGGAAGCTGGACAATCTGTTGATGTAGGGAAGTATCTCAGGATTAATCGACTCTACCTTCGAAAGAGCCACGATCCTTCTCTCCGCCCTTCTGCACACCGCCCTAGCAACATGAAGCTCGGCCCCAGGAACACTACCTCCCGGAAGAATGAACCTACGGAGCCTTGGTAGTCCAGAGTTCAGCTCGTCAGTAACACTCTCCAGTCTGTCAAGCTGCTCCTTGCTGATACGAGGGACGTTCGCCGTGACAAGTTCGCTTGCCAAGTCTCCCCCGAGGACCCAGAGATCCCTCTGAATCTCTTTCAAAATTTCTTTGAACTTCTTCTGCCTGATATGTGCCCTAGCAACTCCCAGCTGAGAGTTTAGCTCGTCAACAGCGCCGTAAGCCTCCACTCTCGGGTCAGCCTTCTCAACACGGGTCCCACCATAGAGACTAGTCTCGCCCCTATCGCCGGTTCCAGAATACGCCTTCATTTCTGAGAACCCATAGGACTCTGATTCTTATGTAAACTAGGCCAACCCTAGTAGTCTCACTGAACTTTACCGACCCTCTTTACACACACCGTAGTGGAGGTTCAGAGTCGGATAAATTGCGTCGGAAATAACGCGTTCAATATTTGGAAGAGGAGACTAAGCCAAGGGTTGGAACGAATCGAATTCAAACATGAGTTGATCGATGAGAGATAGTTGCATCCCAGCTGAATACTCCAGCCAAGGGGACCCAAGACAAGCCTAGAGAGGGCGAGGTAGACGAAAATCACCTCCATGAAAGCTACAAGGACAGCTCTGGTTCGGGAAGGCTTTGCAAAGCTTGATTTGACTTGGGTGAACAAAATTCCGAAAGGTGTGTAGATAAATCCAGCTAGAACCCAAGTTCCGAAGTAAACCGCGTAGTTTCCGTTCTGCCAAGCCAATCTGTAATTTGGGTTTGACTCTCCTTGAGGACCCACAAACAGCATACCCACGGTTGTGAAAGTGAAATCAAGGATCACAGCGAAGAGCAATAACAGCGATACGGGATGGTGCACTAGGGGCTTGAGGTATCTGTTGAAGGATGCCTTGAAACTCATTTCCTTTCAGTATGACTCGGTATGATAGAATACTTCGTGTCATCCCCCGTGCCCGCTTTCTGCGGGAGGGTAAGGAAAGGAATTTCAAGCTGATTGACCTAGGATTGGATTGGGCCATCGTGTTTGAAAAGTTGTGTCCGGCCCGGTGGACTAGTGTAATATGATCAAAGAGGCGCAGCTGTACCAGCCACTTGCGGACGGGAGGGTCCGTTGCACAGCATGCGCTCGCTACTGCAACATCCCAGAAGGCAAGGTAGGCCTGTGCGGGGTCAGGCAGAACATTGGTGGCAAGCTGCATCTCCTAGTATACGGGAAAGTGATTACAGGCCATATTGATCCAATTGAGAAGAAACCAGTCACCCACTACATGCCCGGCTCGAAAATATTCTCAATAGCCACGACCGGATGCAACTGGCTCTGCTCCTACTGCCAGAACTTCGACATAAGCCAACGACGGAAAGTTGAGGGGACAGACATGATGCCTCCTGAAGTTGCAAACTTGGCCGTGAGCCATGGTTGTCAGGGTCTCGCCTACACTTACAATCAGCCGACGATATTCATGGAGTTCGCGCATGATGTTGGCGTCGAGGCGCGGAGGAACGGCCTGATTAACATCTTCGTGTCGAACGGCTACGATACTCCGGATACGGTTGGTATGATGGATGATTTTCTGGATTGTATCACTATCGATTTCAAGGGCAACGCTGAGACAAACTTTGTCAGGAAATACATCGGGATTGCGAACGCTGAACCCATCTTCCAGACAATACTAGAGATCCGGGACAAGACAAAGGTCCACATGGAGTTCACTGACCTAGTGATCCCAGAAGTAGGAGACAAGCTGGAGGATGCTCGGAAGCTCAGCCGCTGGCTCTACGACAATCTAGGTCCCGACTATCCAATCCATTTCCTACGCTTCCACCCAGACTACAAAATGATGAACCTGCCCCATACGCCAGTAAAGACATTGGAAGAGCATTGCAAAGTTGCCAGAGAAGAAGGACTACGATTCGTCTACATCGGAAATGTCCCCGGCCATCCCTGGGAACACACCTACTGCCCCGAATGCAACTCCATAGCCATCAAACGCTACGGATTCGACATAACCGGATGGAATCTAGATGAGCAGAACAGATGTGCTAGCTGCGGCTATCAACTACCGATCATAGGCGGGCTCAGCTCAGCAGTATCAGAAGAAAGATTTCTACCAGTTATCAACTGATCCTTCCAGATCCCTAAACGTGCATCGGGGCTTGGGCAGTCTCTCAATACAGACTCTCAATACAGACTCGCTAAGCACTCCGTCGAGGAAGCCTCTCGGGAACAGAACTCTGTTCTACGTCGTACGTTTCTATACTTTCCAGGATCTAGACAACATACTTCCGGACACTGGCTTGCGAGTTGACCAATCCTTCAGCACTGGTATCGGCGTTCTTCCGAACGTGAGCCAGGGGTATGGTCCATTCTATTCGCCCAAAACTCCGAACTGTGGCTACACCGACTTCTACATTTTCCCGCCTCGGTACGACCCTAGTAGGTCACCCTGCCATCCATCGTTGCTGTGACCAAGGATGTTCGCGTCAGAATGCCCGCCGGTCCGAGCAGGCGATCAAATGCTCTATCGTCTCCCCCGAAGGGTCCATTCAACAGGGTGCTTTTTGCGCATCTGTCGGCGAAGACTTCTATCATCTTCAATACGGTAAGTCTCTTCTCCGCTTCTTTCCTAGTGTCGGGAGACAGCGGCAACGGCTATCGGCCGAGCTTTTCAGCCAGAGCTTGGAGTCGGGCGTATCTTTCGCGTAATCGCAACAGGTTATAGATGGAGACAACGGAGAGAGCAAAGAGAACGAAGGTTAGAGTTGTCTCGATGAGGCCCGGATCCGGCCCTGGGCCAAACCTGAGCGGGAAGAGGATTATTCTTACGAATGTAACAACGGCAAGGAACAGGGCGAAAATTGCGATGAGAGCATTAGTCGTGATAACGCAAAGAAGGTCCTCCGCATTCGTTGAGTGTCCTCCTTCAGCGCCGCTAGTAGTTCCTTTAGCAGTGGATCGTCGATAGACATGGTCTAGGCTCGGACTCCTCTCATAGAGGGGAGCATGGATTGATCTCGGGTTTTTGAGGATTTAAGCGATTTACTAGATACGACTCGATAGTCGGCCGGCAACGTCACCTCCGAGTGACCGTACAGGTTCCGGACTCCTATAGTAACCGCCGATAGCCAAAGCTACACACCTATGCACCAGCGCCGATTTTCGATAAGCCTAGTTGTCATAATCACCACCGCAGTTGGAATATTCGCAGGAATATCCTCAGTGCCGTCTGCTCACGCCGCGCTTCCAAACCCGATCGTATGGGCGACAAAAGCCCCACTTCCCTACGCGATCGCACAGGCTGGAGTAATCAGTGGACTGGATGGAAGAATCTATGTTATGGGAGGATATTCAAGCGGCTCCGGGATTACTTCAGCTAGCGCCTACGACCCTAGAACGAACAGCTGGTCAACGCTAGCAAGTCTCCCCGTGTCAGTCAGAGGAGCAGGCATCGCCGTAGACAAGAGCGGGCTGATCTATGTGATCAGCGGCTGCTGTGCAGCCACCACAAACAACCAAATCTACAACACTACAAGCAACACCTGGACAACAGGCACTCCCATAAGTTATACGGTCTGGATGCCGGGAGTAGCAACAGGTAACGACGGTAGAATCTACGTGGCAGGCGGCGAATCAGCCGGACCATCAACCAGATTACAGATCTACAATCCTCAAACAAAGTCTTGGTCTTTAGGAGCCTCAATGACCGTTGCACGAGAACAGTTTCAACTTGTAGCCGGACCTAACGGACTACTCTACGCCATCGGCGGATACACTGGATCTGCGACAACGGCAGTCGAAGCCTACAACATAACCTCGAACACCTGGACTGCAAAAGCCCCAATGCCGAGCGCCGTACTCGTCTATGGAGCCACACTCGGACCAGACGGACTCATCTACGTGTTCGGTGGCTCAAACTCATACAGCAACAATTTTACCCCATACTACAACTCCGTCTACTCGTACTATCCGCCAACGAACACATGGTACACCAACACGCAGAATCTACCAACCGCTCGCAGAGAACTTTCTGCAGCAACATCAAGCTATGATCATCGAATGTACGTCATAGGCGGGGCTAACGGCGCTTATCTGACAACTGACGAAGAGGCGACCGTGCAGACTGGAAACCCGACCACCACTACAGTAACATGCAGCCCAGCCACAGTCCTAGTAAACAATTCAACTCGTTGCACCGCAACCGTAACCGACACGAACAGTACGGGCCCGATCACGCCAAGTGGAAATGTCACATTCGCAAGTAGCTCAACAGGCACTTTCACCGGAACATGCACACTCACGGGAAGCGGCGCGACCGCCAGCTGCGCGACAAACGTAACCTACACCCCGACCGTCGTCGCACCCGGGACCCACATTATCAGCGGAACCTACAATGGCGACATGAAACACGCTTTCAGCACAAGCACTGGAAGCCAATCATTCACACTCACGGTAACGGGTCGTTCAAGCTCAACGACGGTAAGCTGCGCACCTTCATCGGTAGTAACCAACAATGGTTCAACCTGCTCTGCAACAATAACAGATACTGCAACGGGAACACCTAGCACACCCACCGGGCAGGTCAGGTTCACCTCATCCGGAACCGCAAGCGGCTCGTTCAGCCCAGCAACAAGCTGCACCCTAGTCGCAGGCAGCTGCTCAGTAACATTCACACCGACCGGAGCAGGCTCAGACACCGTCACAGCCAACTATCAAGGCGACAACGCACACTCCACGAGCAGTGGGACGAGTGGAACAATAACCTCGACACTCAGAACAAACTCAATCGGAATAAGTTGCCCAGCGACCACACCGCTCAACAGTCCCGCAGCCTGCACAGTAACCGTCACAGACACATCGCCAACTCCGGCCCTCACCCCCACTGGAACAATCACACTCAAGACGAACAGCACGGGCACCTTCACCTCCTGCACACTTTCGGGCACTAGTGCCTCAGCAACCTGCACGACAAACTACAACCCGACAACAACCGTAACAGGCTCGCACAAGTTGACCGCATACTATGGCGGAGACGGAGGCCATTATGCCGCGAGTCCGAACGCAACTGCCACGGTAAAGGTGAACGTGAGATCTCTATTGTCCGGGATATCTTGCGGGTCGTCTGCAATTGTCGGAGTCGCGATCACCTGCACAGTCACCGTAACCGACACTTCACCTGGCGCATTCATCACTCCCACCGGCGTAGTCGCGCTTACGACTAGCGGCGGTGGAACATTCGGAGGAACATGCACCTTGACCGGGACAACCGCCTCCGCATCGTGCACCGTAACCTACACCCCTGGCGGAACCGGCCCAAGCAACGACCTGATCACGTACACCTATCCCGGTGACGTAAACCACACCACGAGCACAGGCACCCTCCTGCTCCCCGTTAACCCATCAACGACGACACCCGGAGGAACAAACACGGCACCGACCTCGTTCCCGACCATCTACCGGATCGTAGTGGCAATTCCCTTAGCGATAGCACTAGTCGGTCTCGGATACTTCATGAGCATAAAGAAACGGAAGAAACAACAGACGTTCCAACCCCTCAGCGGTCCTACGACCCCGAACACTCCCGGACCCGATCCGCAACCTGCGGCCAACGCGCAAATTGCTCCGACTCCACAATCAGTCACTGGTTCACAACTGGCCGATACCCAGCAACCCACCGTTAGTCCAGAGTCGGCCGCTAGTCAACCACCGGCTCCTAGCCCACAGACAGCCACTAGTCCACAGCCATCTGCCGGTAGCCAACCCGCGAATGGTCCACAACCGGCAACTAGCACTACACCCGAGCCGCCTAAGACCTGACCTAGAATCCAAGCTCATACTGCCAAAAAAAGTCCTCCAAGTAGGTCCATTTAAGCGGATTCCTAGGAAGAATGACCATCTTCACCCCATCATGACTGCAAGTCGAGGAAGATGTCACAGATAGAAACGCAGCAGGCAACAAGAAAGAGCTTCTCGACCCGCTCTCTGGTACTAGTCATACTGCTTGTCGGGCTCGGCGCAGGTACAGTCGCATACGTTCTCGCCAGCGCCTCGGCGGCACCTACCACTCCATCGAACCAGAACGGTCTCAACACCTACAATGGACAATGCCCTGGCCTGAGGGGGAACGGGCCACTCGGCTGGGAGAGACACGCCAATGGGACGTTCACATCGTTCAGAGCAGCAAGCACCATCGCCAACGTAACAGTCACCGGCTTCAACATCGTGGACAGCAGCCATCTCACGGTGACCCTATCGTACCAGGGAACAGGTACCCCTCCAGCAGCAACAATAGTCGCTGCAGCTCTAGGGCTCAGCGGAAGCAATACTGTCTCTGCGGGATGGAGCAACCCCACAACTATTAGCGTCCACGTGATAGGTTAAGGAAGCCTCTCCTCAACAGCAACCTGTCTACGAGTGTTGGTTGTGCCTCTCACCGGAGCCTAGAAGATCGACTCAACCTCGATCTAACCCCCTATTTTTTGAAACCCTTCAGAGTCGACCGGGCAAGGATGTGTAAGTAGAGTTCTGTTTCTGATTCCGGCTAATCGATTGAGATGCGGCTAGTGGTGTACCGTCTTGACTCGGCCCCAGCCCGGGCCTTCTGACTTGAGACCGGGTATCCCAAAGCTCCAGGAAATCTTCGGTGTAACTCGAAGATACTTGCCAGGACCAAATCTGCCTTGATGATCTACGACCTCTGCTGTACCGTATACTTTGATGGCTCTTGGCTTCCAAGGATCGATGGACTCCAAGTCATCGATCGTTAGTGCAACAAGCTTGTTGCCATTCTTCACGTTATGATATTTCAGCGTGCGGTGGAAAATGTCTTGGCTATGGCTTCCTACCCAGAAGTATTGTCCATCGAACTCGAACCCGACGGGGACAACATCGGGTTGACCCTTGTTCGATACGGTGGCGATCCTAGCTAAGCGTTGAGATTTCAAGTATTGAGTCTCAGGTTCAGAGAACGTACACTAGCCTCTCCAGATCCTGTTTCGCTTCGAGTCTTTGGATATATTGACTATCTCGACCAAATATCGTCATCATAGAGAGATAGTTCCTCCGAATACGACCCGAGACTCACCGGTTTTGAGCGTTCTCGCCACTGAAACAGAACAGGACTGGACTTATCGCATCTCTCTCAATGAGGGCCCTCTCCATTGCGCTCACAGAGCGAGCGAACGCCATCTCGGTATCTGTCGACGGAATTCGCATGTCCATTATTATGTCCCAGAAAATGTAGGGCTCCCATGAGAAGTGCGTCTCTTCAAAAAGGCTCTTCAGAGGGCTATACATGTCCTCGAATCGGTTGAGATTCTCCTTTCGTCCATGCGCGTGCCACTCTTCTTTGATTTGCTCCGCTGAAAACTCAAGATTTTCGGAAAGATTAGCGTCCGACTTGAACCAGCCCGCCTGCTCCAAAACCCTTCGAATATGGTAGAACCAAGCGGCCGAGCGACTGTCGAACTGATTGTAAGCGTACTCGACACAGATTATTCGTCCCTTGGGACCAAGAAGGCTCCGAGCCTTTTCCAAAGCCCTAGCGGGTTGAGGAATATGATGCAGAGCGCGGTTGAAGATGACGAGATCAAACTTTCCCTCTGTGTTATTCCAGACGGCAAAATCTGAAACTTGGTATTCCAGCTTTCCACGACCCGATTTGTAAGGATCAGTGTTCATCGTCTGATACGCAATCCTGATCGTCTCTTCATTGAGATCGATGCCCAACAAGTCATGGCCTTTTCGCGCCAATTCTAAGCTTAGGTAACCTCTACCGCAACCTACTTCGAGTATGCTCATTTTTTTGCCTGATACGAATCTGTTAATGAGACGGAACATCTCCCCGTAAGTCAGCTCAGCAAGGTATGGCTGCCTCCACGGACTCCTTTCCATAGAAGACCAGCTCCTCAGTCGACGAAGGTCCGGGGTAAAGTCACTGGATAAACCGGGATTTGACACCGTGTCTCTAGGTCAACTACAATGCATGAGGATGAAAAAACTTGCAGCGACTTCAGAAATTTTCGTCTATGCGAGGGCATCGTTGTATAACGCGTCGAGAGTAGAGAATGTCTCTTCAGGCGTGGAAGGGCTGACAGGAAGGATTTCTTCCGCGATGGATCTCTCTAGTATCTGTCTGATACAGTAGCGAAGTTTCGTCGGTGTCATGCCAGATTCAACGTACCACATTGGATGATCCATGTTTACGAAGACAGTCCGAACACCACTCTTGTCAGTCTCAACATATGCCTGTCCCCGATCTCCGCCGTGGGCAACATCGAACGCGAGAATCTGGTCCTTGAGATGAATAACACTCCGAGTAGCTTCCCGATTATGCTTCTCTCCCTTCCTGTGCTTCCTCTTTCCGAGAACGATCTCCTTCCTCGTCTTGCCTGGGACTGTATTGATCTTCGGAGTCACTCTCGGACCTAACATTGCCTTGGAGAGGATCTGAACGTTTCTTCGCAGGCTTCGACGAAGCCTTTCAGCGATCTCTCGATTGAGGTACTGGATGCTTCTTAGTTCCCTTCTGCTGGCTGTCTGTTTCAGGAACTTGTAGACCTTATTCTTCACGAAGCTTCGCATTGCCTTCTCGAAAATACGCCATTGAGTACTATCATGTTCGAAGTCGTTTCCCCCAGGGAGACGTCGAAGAAAGTCAGCGTTTACCCACCCCTGAATGCGGGACAATCCGTGAGTCCGATACTGATCCAAACCGAAGAACTGGTGCTGAAGACAGGTGATGTGTTTCTGTTGGACGCTTATTCCTGCGTCGGATATTCCAGCTCTGACTTTTGATATCGGCATTATCATGATCTCTCCCGTTATCCTCCCATATTCAGTTGCGATGTTGACTGGGAGCAGAGTCGAGCCTCTCAACTCCTCAGGTTTTACCTGTTCTCCATTGACCCGGACTTCGAAGGGTCCGTAGCCTCGGAGGGCGAGAACGTTGGCGCGGGCTAGTAGCGCTCTCCGGACGTCTACTGGATCCGGTTTTTTGGTGAGTGAGCGTATTCTGATTCTCAAACCATCATGATCCAGAGGCGCTTGAATTAGTCGGAGCGGTCTCCAAGTCGATTGGTCTGTAGCGTCCCAGTGTTTGTCGATGAGGTTCTCGGTCAGGGTGATTGTGCGGTCGAATCGGCCTTTGTGGACTTGAAGCTCCAAATCCTTACCGACGGTCAGCCATGCGAGACTGCCCATACCGTACGATTCTCGTATTGGACGCTTGTACTTCGGCGAGAAACCCTCGTCAGTCAACTTCCCCTTGGTGAGGAATCCTCGCAACCCAGTGAGGTCCATGCCATTCCCCCATTCCTCATACTCGATGGTAGACCCACTCTCGGGAACTCTGATCTCGACCTTGGTCGCTTCGCCCCACATCCAAGAATTGACCACGAGCTCTACGAAGAATTGCGCCGCGTCAGTGTACTGGCGTCCCAGAGTTTTGATGATGCTCTTATGGGTGGAGACTCTGAGCTCATCATCTACAACAGAGTGCACCGTTCTATCTGGATGAGCGCGTCTCCTAATGGCCAACGCTGGAATCTCTTGTCGCATGGAGTCTCGGCCGGATAATGAAGTGATGTAACCCATCTCGACAAAGCGCGGGAATCAGGGAAAGCTGAGGAGTCTAGCGGTTGAGTGTGTGTTGCGAAGAGCATGTCGTTGCGGCTGGCCTCAGATCCACAAATGATCGCGCTCTATTTTGACCCCATAATGCCTGACGAGATCATACATCTCTTTGTACAATCTCTCAGATGAAGTAACAACTTCTTCTTCAGTCGTCTGAACGAACCCACACATCTTCTCGACAAGCTTTCTGAAATCCTTCGGTTTCTTGTCTGAATCGAAGACAATCTTCCAGAACCAGCTGGTCGTAGTCACATATCTCCGGTTCAAGAGAAGTACTATTCTAGCAGCATCCTCCGCGAGCACGCGCCCTCTCGATAATACTCCGACCCCGTCGCTTGTCAATATGTCGTTTCTCATGACGGCCATTGACTCGGTCATCATCATGAACGACTTTCGAATCGCTTCAACAGAACTGGCTTCGTCATTCTTCGCGACGGCCTCATCGAGCTTTCTGAACCATCTATCTCGCTCGTAGAGAGCAATTCTGTTTCTGTACTGGTCAGCCTCCCAATGCCAGTTGTCGGTAAACCGCTCCGCGGCATCAAGAATTTTTGAGGATTTGAGATATTGAATGTCGATGATTAGCCCTCGGTGAAGATAATATTTCATCGGAATCTCAAGCCGATCACGAACTACGACGATTAACTCCAAATCGGAAAAGGGACGGTCAAGTGTCTTTGAAGTTGAACCGCAGACATAAACCGCTAGAACATCGTGACCATATTTTTCGACGACACGGTCTGAAATGTGGCGTGCAACCTCAGTTCGTTCTTCGTGGGTAATCTTTCGTAGTTTAGGCATCGAGATAGATCAATCCTTCTTGTAGCATGATTCTATTGTGCGTGCCTTTCATAAGCGTGGGTTTCTTCATCTTTGGCCCATTCCTTGTGAGAGCGACTAGCATGGTTGAGACTGAGAGGATTCATCGCCAAGCATCGACGCCAGAGGTTCACAGGAACAAGCTGAACGAGCTTTCTGGAAAGGAGTGGATCAAGTTCACAAAATCATGGTTCGTTCATCGACCTGAACCTCGAGGAGATCGGAAGATTAGACATCCGGCCTCCTTTCCAGAATCCCTTGTCAAAGACTTCGTTTCTTTTTTCACCAAGAGGGGTGATCTAGTTGTTGATCCGTTCGTCGGAACCGGAAGCACCTTGTTGGCCGCGCTTGAAACCGGCCGCTCAGCAATTGGATTTGATATTGTCGAAAAGTACGCCGACATATCGAGGGAGCGAATCAAAGAGGTGCGAAGTCAGAACAAGAAACGTGGGATAACGGACGAAAACGGATCATCGTGGGCCAAGATCTTCACGGCCGACTCGACAAAACTATCGAAGATTTGGAAAGAGAAAGGTTTCCCTCCCGCCGACTATTGCATCACATCTCCTCCCTACTGGAACCAGCTGAGGAAGAGTCACATGCGGCAGAAGGGTCGCGTGGAAAAAGGCCTAGACACAGCCTATAGCGATGATCCCGATGAGATTGGCAACATAGAAGATTATCAGGATTTCCTGAACGCGCTGAAACGTGCCTTCAATGAGGTCTACAAGGTGATGAGACCGAAAGGCTACCTGACGATTATCACCAACAATGTCTTCAGTGATGGAAGAATGCACCCACTCGCATTTGACACGGTCTCAACACTTTCCGAGGAACCCTTCGCATGGACTCCAAAAGATGAGAAGGTTTGGTGTCAGGACGACAAGACGCTTCTCCCGTTGGGAGTCTTCAATGCCTGGGTGGGGAACAGACATCATCAGTACTGCTTGATTTTCAGGAAGGAACGATAGCAGCGACGAACGCCCTAGCATGAATATGCTAAAGAAGGGGTAAATAGTTGCGGAAATTAATACAAACTTGTAATGACTCCCGGCAGCTATGTGGTCGAGGTCATCGTCGAGAACAAGCCGCTAGCCCGAGACCCTGAAGGGGAGACGATACATCTGAATCTCATTTTGAAAGGTGGCTACAATCAAGTAACCGGCGTTCGCGCAGGCAAACTCCTACGGATGAACGTCGAAGCGGAGAGTCCGGAAGAGGCACGTGTGATTGTCCGTAAACTTTCCGATGACCTGCGAATCTACAACCCGGCAGCTCACACAATCCAAGTCAGAGTAATAGGATAACCAAGTAATGGGAAAGGTCGCAGTAATCCAATACCCGGGAAGCAACTGTGACCTAGACGCGCTAGAAATTCTCCGAGACGTTGTCAAGGTGAGGACAGATCTTGTCTGGCACAAGGATTTGGCGCGCGACGATTATGATGCATACGTTCTTCCCGGCGGATTCAGCTACGGCGACTATCTCCGAGCAGGCGCGATCGCAGCTACCAGTCCCAGCCTCAGAATTGTCAAAGACGCGGCTGAGGGTGGCAAGCCGGTTCTGGGAATATGTAATGGATTCCAAATACTGGTAGAGGCTGGACTCCTACCAGGAGCGGTGTTGCGCAATACTACTCTTCGCTTCGTCTGCACCTGGACTATGTTGAGGGTCGAAACGACACGTACGCCTTTCACGAGTGAAGCCGAGAAAGGAGAGTTGTTATCAATTCCAATAGCTCACAATGAGGGACGCTATTATCTCGATAAAGAACGAATCCCAGAGCTGGAAGGAAACGAGCAGATAGTATTCAGGTATGTGAATGAAAAGAAAGAAACTACAGAGGACGCTAATCCTAACGGTTCAATCGACAGCATCGCCGGTATATGCAATCGTGATGGCAACGTCATGGGCCTGATGCCGCATCCAGAAAGAGCCTCATTACCAGTGTTGTCACCTGACAACCGAACAGGCGGTCGAGTCATCTTCGACTCTATGACGAGAACGCTGCACGGGCCTAGAGCGTAGGATGAACCCTCTCAACCTAAGGCCTAACGCTTCGTACGCTGAAAACAAAGATTCGCGAAATGAATCGGCTACTCGTGCTCCTCCCCCATCTGTCTTCGGCATTATCGTAGTAGGGCTACTAGCTGGATTTGTCGTTGGCCTTCTGGCTGGTCCAAACTTCACTCTGCAGGGTTTCTTTCTCGGTTTCGCTGGAGGAGCGTTGATAACGGCAGGTCTCTACTTCTACCTAGCTGAAAGGAGCCAACACGCCAGATGAGCGAGCCGGTCCGTTCCAAAGGAAGAATCGCCCTCGGCGTCTTCGCAATAATCATGGGATGCGTATCGTTGGTTGGATTGTCAAGCACTAGCTACTACTTTGGGCTAGGAATCTTCGGCGGAGCATACGGCGCGGTCATGATAGCACTCGGCGTAGCACTAATCGCAAAGAAGGAGGCAGTTACCTAATGAGCGGCCCAACAAGCGATAATCGAAGGCCGAGCCCAATTCCGCGCGCGGTCCTTGCGGGTCTGATCGCTGGACTTGCGGCGGGACTCATCAGCTACTATGTCATCAACAGCGTCTTGGGGCTAATAATCGGGTTCATCGCAGGAGCAATAGTAGGCTCGCGAACCGTTCTCCTCATGCACAAGGCAAGAGAGCAGGACCAATGACAACAGTCCAGGTTCACAAAACGAACCTGACAGATGAAGAGATTCGGTACGCACTCAAGAAGCTTGGCCGCGAGCCCAATGAGGTCGAGTGGGCGATGCTCGAGGCGCAGTGGAGTGAACATTGCAGCTACAAATCCAGCAAGCCACTTCTGCGGCTTCTGCCCAGCAAGGGACCTCGAGTAATCGTAGGACCCGGGTCTGACGCTGGAGTCATCGATGTCGGAAGTGGGTGGGCAGTCACTCTTCACATTGAGTCTCATAATCATCCGAGCGCGATCGATCCTTACGGTGGTGCGGCCACCGGTGTCGGAGGTGTCGTTCGGGACATCCTCTCGCTAGGAACACGTCCGATCGCGCTACTCGATCCGCTTCGATTTGGCAACATAGAAAACACCCATAGTCGCTGGCTCTTCGACAACGTGGTGCGCGGAATAGGATCGTATGGGAACTGCATCGGAGTGCCTACGGTCGGAGGCGAAGTAGAATTTGACCCATCCTTCGAACGAAACTGTCTCGTGGATGTTGTATGTCTCGGCCTCGGCCTAAAGGACAAGCTCGTCCTCAGTGGACCGAGTCGTCCAGGAGACATAGTGTATGTCGTAGGAGGAAGCACCGGACGCGATGGAATTCAGGGTGCTAGCTTCGCGAGCAGAACGCTGACAGAAAGATCGGATAGCGAAAGATCTGCTGTCCAAGTCCCTGACCCGTTTGTCAAGAAACTGATCATCGAAGCGGTCCTAGAAGCCGTCGATGCAGGCATTGTTCAGAGAATGAAAGACCTTGGCGGTGGAGGCCTTGCTTGTGGACTCTCGGAGATGGCCTCGAAGGCTGGGATGGGCATGGAGATCAACCTCGACAGTGTTCGGACCCGTGAGCCCGGAATGCGCCCGGCTGAGATCATGATCAGTGAGTCCCAGGAACGCATGATAGTTGTTGTGAAGCCGAGGGATGAGGGGAAGCTCACCGGGATCCTTGACAAATGGGAACTAGGCTACTCACGCATAGGCCACCTCACAAGGGACGGGATGCTCCGCATCAGGCATCAAAACCATTTGGTCGCTGAGGCCCCTGCCAAATTTGTCGCAGAAGCTCCTTTGTCTCCGCGGTCCAGCAGAAAGCCCTCATACGTTGACGAATTGGCCGACGCTCCTGAACCTGCGATTCCGGAGGACCTCAACGCTACTTTGTTAGCGCTCCTTGGCAACCCGAACATTTGCAGTAGGGAATGGATCTACTGCCAGTACGATTTCGAAGTAGGACTACGGACAATTCTCAGACCGGGACAGGCAGACAGCGCCATCCTTAGACTTCCCAACAGCCGAACACTGGCAATTACGACTGATGGCAATAGCAAACAAGCTTATCTGGACCCGTATTGGGGGACGGTTGGAATTCTCAGCGAGGCTTTCTCCAACCTCGTCGCTACAGGGGCCGAGCCAATCGCCGTTGTTGACCACCTTCAATACGGCAACCCTGGAAACTCAGAGGTCTACTGGACCTTCAAGGAAGCAATCCGGGCCATCAGAGACTATCTCAAGGCTACAAGGGTCCCGTGTGTTGGAGGAAAGGTCAGTTTCTACAACGAAGATGCTCACACCAGGACTGCGATCAAACCTTCACCTGTAATTGCTGCCGTAGGACTCCGGAATGCCAGAGCACCGAAGATTGGCTCGGCTCTCGCCAAGGAAGGAGATGACCTACTGATCGTTGGAACAACCTTCCCAGAACTCGGCGGAAGCGAGTACTACGAGAGCGTTCAGGGACTAGTAGGTGGAAGGGTCCCGAAGGTCAATCTGAAAACAGAGAGACAACTCCTCCGAACCGTCACGAAGATTATCGAAAGCGGAGCGGTCGAAGCCGCTCACGACATTTCCAAAGGGGGACTGGCTGTAAGTCTTGCAGAAATGGCTATCCAAGGCCAGAAAGGAATCACCGTAAATCTAGACAAGGTCCCATCCAAGGCGACAAACATCGCTCAGCTACTGTTTTCAGAATCTAAGCCCAGATTCGTTATGGAGTCACGGCCGAAAAACACACCCCGAATAATGCGCAGACTGGCAGCCGCGAGGATTAAGGCGGCGAAGATAGGTAGAGTTCAAGGCAGCAAAATCCAACTAGAGTCCCACGAAGGCTCTATCATCACAATCTCACTGTCAGTTGCGGCCGACGCCTGGTCCAAGACTCTGTCCAAGACAATGGACTCAGCCACGTGAATATTGAAAGCCTACCAAACCGAAAGAAACGGGAGCCAAAATCACAAAACCCTTCGAAACAAAACGAGTTGCCGAGATTTTCCGAAAGATGAGTTGCTGAACCCATTTAGATGATCGCGTCAAGAAAGACCTATACACGGGCTGAAATTGATACAGGGTTGTAATTGGACCTGAGGGGCTTCAATACCGAACCCATTGTCCAAGCGAAGGATCGTCTCCTCGCTAGCCCGGAGCGAATCCAGACTCCACAAATCGACGTCGAAGGTGGAAGCCGCTCAGTAAGAGAACATTGCGGAGTCATTGGAATTTATTCGTTAAAGAATGAACCCGTCGCCGAGCGTATCGTCAAAGGACTAGCGGCTCTCCAGCACAGAGGCCAAGAATCTTGGGGCCTGGCCATGCCTAACGAGCCCATCATCAAAGGCTTGGGGCTAATCGGCATAGGAGCCGCAGCCAACGCCCGGAAGATCCTCCGTTTGGAGAGTAGCCGCGGCATCGGACATATTCGTTATTCCACTCGGGGACGAACGAACCTCGAGAATGCTCACCCGTTGGATATTCATGGAGAGTTTGCCATTGCCCAGAACGGGACCATCGCCAACACGGAAGACCTAGAGCCTCTGGTCAAAGGCGAATTCCCAATCATAGACTCAAACTCGGACACTAAGCTGGCGGGATACAGGTTACTTCAGCACTATCGTCGAGAACATGACTGGACACGGGCATTCACTCGACTCGCGAAGGAGATCAGCGGGTCCTACAGCTTCGTCATTGTCACACACGAGGGAGAGGTGCTCGCCGCCAGGGACGAGTCAGGCTTTCGACCATTATGCCTGGGCTGGGACGAGGAGACGCGGACGAACCTTGTGGCCTCGGAGAGCTGCGCGCTAACTGCTCTGCATGCTGAGCTTGTCCGGGACGTTCAACCGGGAGAGCTTGTCCGTTTCAACCAAGATGGTGTGACAGTCACAAAGTTTGCAGAATCTCCTCACCACCACTGCGCGTTTGAATACACATACTTCGCCCATCCGAGCAGCAAGATCGAAGACCACTACGTCTACGAAGCTCGACGACAACTCGGGAGAGTCCTTGCTCGGAAGTATCCGTTCAAGGCAGACGTTGTGATACCTGTTCCCGACTCCGCTCGACCCGCCGCTCTTGGATATTCGGAGGAGAGCGGGATACCGATGGAAGAGGGCTTGATGAAAGACCGGTATCGGAGGAAGGGAAGTCTCAGGAGCTTCATCGAACCTACCGATGAGAGTCGGGAAGAGATCGTCAGGGAGATCATAACCATCAGACCCGTGGTCGACGGGAAGAACGTCATCGTGGTCGACGACAGCATAGTACGGGGGACAAGTAGCAAGAACATCGTACGGGCGCTGCGCGACGCAGGAGCCAAGAAGGTCTACATGGTCGTGACCTTTCCGCCCATACGACATCCATGCTACATGGGCATCGACTTTCCAACACACGGCGAGCTACTGGCGACCAAGGTTGATGGCGACGTGTTGTCGATTCCAGAATTGAACACGAAGGTGGGAAACGAGATCGGCGTTGATGGTCTCGGCTACAATGATATCGAAGGACTGAGCAAGGGAATCGGGCTCAAACAGAGCGAGATGTGCTTCGCCTGTGTGACAGGCGAGTATCTGGGATTGAAGAAGAATCCCGTGCTTCGGACCCGAGAAGAAATGAAGGCCTGACACTCGATCCGACTTGTAGCCGTATGAAGATTCTCATTGTCGGAAGTGGCGGCCGAGAGCACGCTCTTACTTGGACGCTCTCGAAGGATCAGAACGTCAAGGAGATTTACGCAGCCCCAGGGAATCCAGGCATTGCCGAAATCGGTACCTGCGTTCCGATAGCCTCGAATAATATTAGCGAACTCGCGTCGTTTGCATCGAAGAACGTAATCGACCTTACTGTCGTTGGACCCGAAACTCCGTTGGGGGCGGGAATAGTCGACACGTTCAGAAAACAGAATCTCTCCATCTTTGGACCTGAGAAGCGAGCGGCCCGAATCGAGAGCTCGAAAAGTTTCGCCAAGGATCTCTGCACTAGATACGCCTTACCAACGCCGCGGTGGGAGACCTTCACCGACAGGACCCAAGCGAAGAGAGCTCTCGACGAGCTCGGCCCTCCGTGGGTGATCAAAGCAGACGGACTCGCAGCGGGCAAAGGAACGACCGTCACAAGAGACAGGCGCGAAGCTGAAGCAGCGATTCAACGCGAACTGGTACGAGAGCCCAAGCGAATCGTGCTGGAGGAATTCATCGACGGATGGGAAGCAAGCTTCACCGCTACTGTTTCAGCAGATAGGATCCAATGGTTAGCACCCGTCTTTCAGGACTACAAGCCAGCCTTCGACGGCGACTCTGGACCAAACACCGGAGGCATGGGCGTCTATACTCCGGTCCCCTCGGTGACCCAATCGCTGGTCGAGATGGTTAAGAAGAAGATTCTGGACCCTGCGGTGGTAGCGCTGGCGAAGGAGGGTGCTCCCTTCCAGGGAGTTCTATACCTGAATGCCATCGTCAAGCACGGGACGGAAGACCCGTACGTGTTGGAGTTCAATGCGCGCTTCGGAGATCCTGAAGCTCAGGGAATAATGCCACTAGTAAAGAGAGGGCTATTCGAGCACCTGAGTGCTGTTGCAGCCAATTCAGACAGCCCACCGTTACCGGAATCTTCCAATTCCGCGTCCGTAGTGGTTGTCCTCGCGTCCAAAGGATATCCAGAAAATCCATCAGCGGGAGAACTGATCACGCTTCGACCTTCAGCCAGTAGCAACATTGTAGTATTTCACGCAGGGACTGCCAGAAACCCAAACGGGCAACTCGTTACCGCGGGCGGACGGGTCCTCAACGTGACCGCAACAGGACCCACCGTCGAGTCAACCCGGAAGGACGCCTATTCGGTCATCGGCAAGTCAGTCCAATTTCCAGGAATGCACTACCGAACTGATATCGGGAGCGGCCGGATCCGCCGCAGACAACTAGAACCAATCAAAACGTGAGACAGAATGCAGGACTGCATATTCTGTAAGATCGTAAGAAAAGAACTGCCCTCCTATCTGATCTTTGAGGACGAGAATTTCATCGCCTTCCTCGACATTCGCCCACTGAACCCTGGACACACGTTGGTCTCCCCGAAGAAGCACCATCGCTGGGTCTGGGATGTCCCGGAAGCGGGAAGGTACTTCGAAACGGTTCGGATGATCGCGAAGACTCTTCAGAAGGCCATGAACACGGAGTGGGTGGTCGCAGATATTGGAGGAATGGGTGTGCCACACGCGCATGTCCATGTGGTCCCGAGATTTCCAGGAGATGGTCATGCAGAATTCGTGAACGCACAGAACGTCAAAGACATTCCGACGGAAGAGATGACGAGAATTGCAGAAAAAATCAGAAAAGAATTCCATCGAGCAAACGCCGAGTAAAATTGAATGGAGTGCTGACTCTCGACTTTCCGACTCAACAGTCTCCCAACAGACGTCAAGCACCTTGTCGATGATTATCGAGAGGGACTCGTGAAGAGTCTTGGTAGCAACCTCGCGGGCGCATACCTGCACGGTTCCATAGCCTTTCCTGAATTCGAGCCTAGAGCTGGAGACATCGACTTCTACGTCGTAGTTCGACGGTCTCTCAATGCGAGAGAGATCAAGAGCTTAGCTCGTTTACATCGGGCTTTGGCTGCTAGGTTCGACTTCGGAATTAAGCTGGACGGATTCTACATTCCATACCCGACAGCGCGAAAGCAGGAGAATCCGAAGAATCTTGTCTACGGAGCTCACGGCAGGATCCATCGTGGCGGCTCTGACGATGCATGGGCTATCCACCGAGAACATTTTGCCCGCTCGGCATATATTCGACTCTACGGCCCACGGGCTAGCAGAATCTTCTCACGCCCAAACTGGCCGGAAATCAGAAGCGCACTCTATCGACAACTGGTCTATTCGAGAAAGATCATTGACAGTGATCCTTGGTGGTCAGTCCTCAATCTCTGTAGGCTCGTCTACGATTTCAAGAGAGGAGGTATCGTCGCGTCGAAGTTGGGCGCGGCTAGGTGGGCCTTGAAGAGACTCCCATTGCGCTGGAAACCAGTTATCAAGTCAGCCATCAAGACATACAAGGGAGTTGCAGATGGGAACGACCGTACGATACTCAGGAGAGATGGGAGGAAGTTTCTTGGGTTTGCGTCTATTCGAGTGATCGCTTTCGACATCGCATTGGATTCGCATCGCCAAAGGACCGTATATCTTAGAAAGAGAAGGACAGGAACCAGGAGATAGTCTTGTTTCCAATCGGTGTCCTAGTTTCGGGCCGTGGATCCAATCTAGAATCGATCTTGGACGCCGTGGATGGAAAATACATTACGAACGGCAAGGTGAGCGTTGTCGTCAGTAACAAGCCAGGTGTCGGAGCGCTTGAGATAGCCAAGAAACATGGCGTGCCGACGGTCGTCCTTGACGATAAGGGACTGCCAAAGATGGACCCTGAGTACGATCGGAAGACCATGACCATTCTGGAAGCTCACAATGTTACTCCGAAGGACGGTCTTGTCGCTCTTGCGGGGTACTTTCGAATCCTCAGCCCGCAATTCGTCGACCACTATCATGACAGAATCATGAACGTACACCCTGCGCTGCTTCCCGCTTTCCCCGGCCTCGAAGCGCAGAAACGCGCTTTGGAGCATGGAGTGAAGGTCTCAGGAGCCACCGTCCATTTCGTCGCAAAGGAAGTGGATGCAGGGCCAATAATCCTCCAAGCCCATGTCCCAGTCCGAGACGATGATACAGTTGAGACTCTATCAGAAAGAATCCTGCGACAGGAGCATCGGCTCTACCCGGAAGCGATCCGGCTCTTCACTGAAGATCAGTTGAAGATCGAAGGGAGGAGAGTCGTGCTCAAGACTTGACTGCTGTAATTCTAGACGGTAGGCTGGTCGCCTCTGAGATCAAGAAACAGGTCGCGCTCCAAGTTGGACAGCTAGCGAAGCAGGGTATCAAGCCGTCGCTCGCGACCATTCAGGCAGGCGACGACCCCGCCAGCTCTAGCTATCTAAGAGGGAAACACAAGGCCGCCGAGGAAGTTGGAATCCAATCCGAGAACCATCATCTGCCAGCCAACACGCCTCAAGACAAGCTTGAAGCTCTGCTCGGCCAACTGAACACGAATCCCAAGATCCACGGTATCCTTGTCCAGCTTCCCCTCCCACGCGGCTTTGATGAGGATAGAATTATTGAGAGAATAATTCCCTACAAGGACGTCGATGGACTCCACCCGATCAATCAGGGAAGGCTGGCAGCTGGCAAGGAGGAACTTGTGCCCTGCACTCCTAAGGGAATCATCAAACTATTGTCCCATTACAAGGTCCCTATTGCCGGGCAGCGGGCAGTCATCATCAATCGAACCACACTGGTCGGCAGGCCGCTCGCAAACCTGTTTCTCAACAGGGACGCGACCATAACGATATGCCATTCAAAGACGCCTAATCTCGCTGAGATAACAAAGACCGCTGACATTCTTGTCAGCGCTGTGGGCCGAGAGAGCTTCCAGATCAAACTAGAACACGTTAAGCCTAACGCGGCCGTTGTTGATGTGGGTCTGACACGCGTCGAGGGGAAACTCCGCGGTGATGTAGATTTTGAAAATGTCAACAAACTAGCGGGGTTCATTACTCCCGTCCCTGGAGGAGTAGGGCCTATGACAGTCGCATGCTTGCTTGAGAACACGGTCCAAGCGGCTAGTATCCAAACGAGAAGATGATAGAGGAAAGAAGAGTTTGCCCCAATCAATTGTGAGGAATGTGGAGCCAGACGAGCTTGGAGCGTTACCGAAGAACTTGCAAGAATGGACGTCTGGTTTTGTCGAGCTTCCTGGCACGAAGAATGTTCTGTCGTCTAGCGCTTTTGACCGTGCGGGTTGTTTCGTCGCTGAAGACAAAGGGTCGATTGTTGGCTGCGTGGCTGTCACCAACCTTCCCCGAAAGAACTGGATGGTCATAAGATACCTCGCCGCCAAGCGTGCCTTGTCCCGAGTCTATGCAGTGGAGAAACTGCTAAGCAGAGCACTACAGTTTGTCGAGACAAAGAAGCCCGAGTTCCTCAGGGTAACTACACCATCGATGCAGCCGTACGTCGATGTTTACAGGAGCTTTGCGTTCAAACCCATTCGACGAGACTTTAGGATAACATGGGACCTAACAAGGACCCTTGAATCGCCTACCAAGCCAGTTGAGATCATGGAAGTCACTGAGAAGACAGCCCCAGAAATCGCCAAAGTTCTTGTCGAATCTATCCGTCCATACTGGGACTGGCGAACCGAGGAACAGGGAGGCGAAGACGCCGTCGCCCAGAAATTCCAAGAAGGAATCAAAAAGGGCGAAAGATGGTTCTCCGGATCCGTAGGAAAAGAGGTCGTTGGACTAACCGGACTAATCCCGAACTATTACAAAACTGGAGACGCCCGGTTTCGGGGAACATTTGTCGTTCCCAAACATCGAGGCCGAGGATACGGCCGAACCATGATGAGCCAAGCCTCAAGTTTGGCGAAGAAGTTAGGCCAGGATAGGATGACGGTGTACACCTTCTCTTATCTTGAATGTCTAGCCCCGGGAGCATTACTGTACATCAAGTCAGGCGGCAAAATTGAGAGCGAGTATCTTCAGATGCAGCGGGCATGATCATACGCGGGACCATTCCCCATTTTGTTGTCTCATGGTTGAAGGAGCTGGTGTGATGGTTTGACCGAGGCTCAGATTGCTGTCGAGAAGGAGAATCTCAGACGGTACATGCTTCGTCTGAGAGATCGCCAGTCAGTTGGAGAGATCGAGCAGAAGAGCCAAGACATTATCGATCAAGTATTGCATCTCCACGAATTTGTTCGAGCCAGGGGAATCGCCTGCTATGTTAGCAAAGACAGTGAGGTAAACACTAGACCCCTGATCCGAGCGGCTCTTGACCAGGAAAAACGCGTGCTTATTCCAGTCGTGAAGAAGGGAGACATCGAGCTCTTCTTCAGTGAGATCAAGGACCTAGGAAGCGAACTTGCGCCCGGCACGTTCGGCATTCTTGAGCCTAAACCCGAGAATGTTCATCCCGTGAGCCTTGATTCTATTGACGTGATTTTCGTTCCGGGTATCGTCTGGGACCGTGAAGGCTACCGGCTGGGCTGGGGGCGAGGATACTTTGACCGAGTCATCAAGAACCTGCCCCCACACGTCCGTTCCGCCGGTCTGGCTTTCAATATGCAACTCATCGGTAAGGTGCCGCGGGATCAATTTGATGTACCGGTAGACATGGTCGT
>WNGH01005833.1_pt1 | contig 30861 bp, 31 predicted proteins | sample 5400631 | NCBI WGS metagenome assembly WNGH01 (sample SAMN13153373, study PRJNA577476) | soil metagenome | isolation source: 115 cm soil or saprolite under Garry oak tree replicate 1 | place: USA:California | collected 2016-06-15
CAAATGCCAGCGGTGGGGAGAGGATGGCCGCAGCCCCGGCTTTAGAACATTTTTGCAACTGCGCCGAGACAAGATCAAGCGGTCCATCAAGGACCTGCTTGCGACGCTCGAGCATTGATGCGCGTATTTCGACATAGCCTCAAACCAGTACGTCATCGGTTTCCTTACCGACGTAGATCCGCCGAAGCGTTTCTCGCTCGTCGTCCAGGGCCGGGACGTTCCGATTCGTCTGCAACCTTGAGGCCCCAGCTTCCCCAGCAGCTTTCGCGAGCGACGCTCTTCAGTCCAATCTGAGCACCGGCTCGAGGCCGGTGAATGCACCTACGCGCTCCGCCTCGTCGGCGAGTTGCGTGCGCTGGCGTCGCGTCAGCTTCAGCGCCGCAATGACCCGGAGCTCGATCCGCTTGCCGCGCTTCTTGCGCTCCCAGACACCGGCGGCAACGCCGTCAATGAGAATCAGGCGAACGCCCGCGGGTCCCTCATAACGGCCGCGCCCATGGGCGGCGATCTGCTCCCTCACGACCTCCGGAATCAGTTGGTCGCGCTCTCGGAAGCCCATGATGTAGACGTCGTACTCGGGCAGCAGCCGCAGGCTCGGCTCCGATGCCGGGAACGCGGAGTCACCCGCAAGAACGTAGGCGCGGCGGCCGTCGACATCGACCTCTTCGAGCTCATCGCCGAGCGAGTCGAACAGCGCGCGAGCCTCGGGAGCCTTGAACGCAGATGAGGAGAACCATTCGCGAAAGTCGGCGGGCCGCGCCGGGCCGTAGGTGCGCAGGTAACGCCGGCAGACTTCGGCGAGCGCCTGTTCTTCCCCCACCTCCTGCCAGCCTTCAATCCACTGGTCCGGCCGGACGAAGGTGACCTTGGCCCCGCGCGGCGGTCCCTGACAGAGCTCGGCGAGGAAGAAAGCGAAACCCGAGAGCAGCCGCTCTTGGTGCTTTCCGCCAACACTGCTCACGACCTCCGCGGCGAGCTCGTCGCGGAGCAGGCACCTGCCGTCGAGCGCATCCCAGACCGCGGCGCGAATCGCCTCCGCCTCGTCACGGCCGACTTCGGGGTGGAGGACGCCGGCCGGGTCTCGCCAGGCGGCCAGCTCGCGCGGCGCGCCTGCGACAGCCCGCCTGGCCGCATGCCAGAGGGCCAGCTCGCGGGCAGGATGGAGGTGGAGAGTTCCCCGCAGCGTCCAGGCCTTCACAAGCAGCCGGCGTTCCCAGAGGGCCTCCCGAACGTCGGCTTGGGCGATCCCGTCGACACGCGAGGCAAGCTGAAGCTCTGCAGACGCCTGCACCTGAGCGTGCACGCCGCCGAGGTCATGTGTGAGATCGACAAGTCGAGCGGCGGGCGCCCGCGCGGCGAGCGACGAGCGAGCGAGCCGGCGTGCGCGAACCTCGTCCCAGGTCGCTGAGACCATCGAAGAGATCTTGCCCCGTGGCGGGGTCAACAGCGTCATGTCGTTTGTAAACCAGCCGGATATCGGGTTACCTTCTGGTCGTGTCCGTCGTCAGTTACCTCCGCGGGCTGAACCCGCGGTTGCCTCGCGCCGTCTGGGCGCTCGAGCTCGGCGGGGTCGTCAACTCGTTCGGGAACGGCTTCGTCTACCCGTTCCTGTTCATCTACCTCCACAACGTGCGCGGATTCGCGCTCGGGGTCTCCGGGCTGATCGTCGCGACCAACGCGGGTGTCGCGCTGCTCGTCGGTACGCCGGGAGGCGCAGCGGCCGACCGTTTTGGGCCGAAGCGAACGCTTGCCGGATCGCTGGCGTTGCTAACGATCGCCTTTGCGCTGTTTCCGCTCGTGCGCGCGCCGTGGCACGCCTTCGCCCTCGCGGCGCTCGTCGGGCTCGCCAACGGCGTCTTCTGGCCGAGCTACCACGCGCTGCTGGCGGCGATCACTCCGCCGGAACGTCGCCATGCCGGCTACGCGCTCCAGCGCGTCAGCATGAATCTCGGCTTCGGGGTCGGCGGCGCAGTGGCGGGCCTGATCGCGGTCTCGGCACGCCCCGGGACGTTCACCGCGCTCTTTCTCATCGACGCCGCGACGTATGCCGCCTTCCTCGCACTGCTCGCCGTCGTCCCGGCGGCCTCGCCGCAGGCACCCGAGGTAGCGAGTGATCTAGATCACAAGCCCGGCTACGCGGCGATCGTTCGCGACCGCGTCTTCCTCGCTCTGCTCGGGCTGAACATCGTCTTCGTCACAGCCGGCTACGCGCAGCTCGAGACGCTCCCGGTCTTCGCCAAGAACCAGGCGCACGTGAGCGAGCGCGCGATCGGGGTCGTCTTCCTCGTCAACTCGCTGGTGATCGTGCTCGCCCAGCTGCCGCTGACGAGACTCGTCGAAGGTCGCCGCCGCATGGGGATGCTGGCGCTGATGACGGCCATCTGGGCTGTGGCGTGGTTGCTCGTCTTCGGAGCCGGCCTCTGGCTCTCGGCCGCGGCCGCCGCGGCAGTGATCGTGCTCGCGGGTGGCATCTTCGCGGTCGGCGAATGCCTCCAGGGTCCGACGCAACAGGCGTTGATCGCCGAGCTCGCGCCGGATCATCTGCGAGGCCGCTACATGGCGCTATCGACGAGCTCGTGGTCAATCGGCTGGATCGCCGGCCCGGCGCTCGGCGCCTTCGTCCTCCAGCAGGAGCCGCTCGCGCTTTGGCCTGCCGCAGCCGCGCTCTGCCTCGCCGCCGGCGCGGGAGGGCTCCGCCTCGAGCGGCGGTTGCCTGAGACCGCTCGGCGCACCCCCGCTGATCTCGTTGCAACCATGCCACCGGAGCCCGATTCGGAGACCGTTATCGAACCCGCTTCGGCGAAGGTACCCGGTTAAAAATCCGTTCCTTCGCCGCGGCAGCCGACCTGTGCGGCTGCCGCACACAACGGCACCACAGAAACGCCGAACCGCCGAAAGATGGCATGCCCGCGAAGCGGGCGGACTTTCGGCGGTAGCTCACGAGGTCTTCGGGGTAAAGTGCAGAAACCAGTCATGCGAGTAGACGACCCCCTCAGTACCAATGCCAAGCCTGCCGCGCATCAAGCGAACGCGGCCCCGGTCGGGCGACGGGGAAGTCCTCGCACGCCCTGAGCCGCGCGTCCAGGAGCTCTCCGCCAACGGCCTGACCTGGATTCACCTCGACGCCCCCACGCTCGAGGAGGCGGAACTGCTCCAGCGCCGTTTCGGGTGGCATCCGCTCGATCTCGAGGACGTGCTGTCCCGGCGCCAGCGCCCGAAGATCGACGAGTACCGCGACGACGGCTACCTCTTCGTCGTCCTGCACTTCCCGGTCTACGACAAGCGCGTCCAGCGCCTGAACGCAGCCGAGCTCGACGCGTTCATCGGCCAGGACTACCTCGTCACCCTGCCGAACGTCGAGCTCCTGCCGGTGACGCGGCTTTTCCACCGCTGTCATGAGGATCTCGAGCTCCGCGCGCAGCTCTTCGGCAAGGGCTCGGGCTACCTGCTCTACCACGTCCTCGACGACCTCTTCGACTACTGCTTCCCGATCCTCGACAAGATCGGGCACAAGCTCGACTCGCTCGAGGACGACATCTTCGAGGGCCGCTCCGACGAGGTCGTCCGCGACATCTCGAATGTCAAGCAGGAGATCATCAGCTACCGCAAGATCATCAAGCCCGAGCGGCCGACCCTGCGGCTGCTCGAGCGCTACGTCGAGCGGTTCCTGCCGCAGGAGCTCGAGCTCTACTTCGACGACATCGTCGACGCGTCCGAGCGGATCTGGGACATCCTCGACAACTACAAGGAGGTCGTCGAAGCGCTCGAGGACACGAACGAGTCCGCGATCAACCACCGCCAGAACGACATCCTGCGAGTGCTAACCGTCGTCAGCGTGATCCTGCTGCCGATGACGTTGATCACGGGAATCTTCGGAATGAATGTGCACTTCCCCGGCTTCGCAACCGCGGCGGCATGGTGGGCCATCGTGGCCTCGCTGGTGACGTTAGCCGTCGGGCTCGCTGCGTTCTTTCGCTACAAGCGGTGGCTCTGAACCCCGCCGCTTGACGACGATCGGCTCGAGCGGACGCAAGTTCGCACGCCGGTACGCCCTCCGGGTGCGCAGCCAGACGAAGGCGAAGAAGCCGAGCACACACAGGATGCCGCCGGCGATGAGAGCGGCCGGGACTGCGATCCAGACCGAACCGAGGCGCGCCACGCCCTTGCCGCCTCCTTCGCCCGACGAGGCGGTGAAGTCGTGGGGCCCGACGACCGCGCCGCCGCCGAACGTCGCAGAGGGGTTGAAGGAGTCGACCAGCCAGCGACCCTGTTGCTTCCTCATCGTCCCGTTGAACTGAATCGAGTCCGACTTCGACTTCTCCGAGGGGATCATCAACTCGAAATCGACCTCGGTCGCCGAGGCAGAGTCGATCGTCCAATCATGGAAGGTCGTTCCGCCCGCCGAATACGGAATAACGGGAAGGTTGCCTTTGTCCCAGGCGGAGCGGCTCACTCCAGCCCGCATCTCCGGCGTGACGAGGTTCCAGGAGGCAGCCACGTCGTGGCGCTTGACGGCGCTGTCGACGAACCGGTCAAGCGTGCGGTTGATCGCCTCTCGCTCGGCTTGCGGGAGCCGCGTCGCGCCCGCCGGTCCAGCCATGACAAACGTCAGAATCGCGGTGACGACTAGCGTGCGCCTCACGTTTGCCAAGCTAGCAAGGGCTTTCACAGGGCCGCGTAAGCTCCAACACCGTGACGAAGCAGCTCTGGGCTCCGTGGCGGCTCGAATACATCAAGCAAGCGGACGAGCACGAGGGCTGCTTCTTCTGCCTCGCCGCGGAAGGCTCGGACGAGGAAGGGCTCGTCGTCCACCGCGGCGAGCGAGCGTTCGTGCTCCTGAACAAGTTTCCGTATTCGTCAGGCCACCTGCTGGTGGCCCCGTTCAGGCACATCGGCGACTTCGGCGAGCTCGACAACGACGAGGCGCTCGAGATCCATCGCCTCGCCGCCCAGGGGCTCGGCGCGCTCGCGGCTGTCTATGAGCCGCAGGGCTACAACCTCGGCTGGAACCTCGGCCGAATTGCCGGCGCCGGGGTCATCGACCACGTGCACGAGCACGTCGTCCCCCGCTGGGCCGGCGACACCAATTTCATGCCCGTGCTCGCGGACGTAAAGGTACTGCCGGAGCATCTGGCGGAGACGCGCGAGCGGATCGCCGCGGCGTGGCCGTCCTAAGGCCCTGCGCTGCTTTCCATTGCACTTCCTTTTCAGCGAATGCCTCCCCTCTCGCCGCCGCGGCCGACCTGCGCGGCTGCGGCTCACAAACGTCCGCAAAAACGCTGAATCGACGGAAGTCGCCATGGCTCCGCGAAGCGGAGCCGGACTTCCGTCGATGGAAGCGGACGACGGGGATCGAACCCGCGACCCTCAGCTTGGGAAGCTGATGCTCTACCAACTGAGCTACGTCCGCGAAGCGCGTCCAGTTTAGCCCGGACGCGGCCGAAAGAGCGTCTTTCGCCGAGCCCGGTGCTGCGGCACGGTGGTGGTCGTGCGGCCGCTCCTCGTCGTGCTCACCCTCGCCGCAGTTGTGGCCGGCTGCGCGCTGCGCCGTGCCGATCCGCCGCCGTCTCCGCACTGCCGTTCGGGCGCGCCGCTCGTCGGCGTCTACCACCCTGAGCGGCTGAAGGTGAAGAGCCGCTGCCGCGTCGCCGTCGGCACCGTCGAGAAGGTGAAGGCGGAGCTCTACGACGGCGACATCCACATCGGGCTGCGGCTCGACCCCGGGCAGGACGGGCTGCTCTCGTCGGGCAACGCGCGCGTCGGCGGCACGCTGATCCTCGAGATCATCCCGTGGGACCGTTCGCGCGTATCCGTCCCCGAAGTCGGCCAGCGGATCGAGGTCGTCGGACCCTGGGTCGACGACACCGCCCACGGGTGGAACGAGATCCACCCGGCCTGGTGGATCAGCGGCGGGACGATCCAGCCGGCGTCGGCGGACCAGCTCCGCCGCGTCGACAGGCTCCTCCACGGGCTCCAGCCGGCGGCGGTCGAGGACGACGGCTGAGCCGACCGGTTGCGAACACGTACCTTCGGGAATAATCGAGTCGCTGAGCTTCGAAGGAGGACGAAACGATGGACGTGCAGCAACTGCAGTCGACCGCACAGGCGCTCGTCGCCGAGGGCAAGGGAATCCTCGCCGCCGACGAGAGCACGGGAACGATCAAGAAACGGCTCGACTCGATCGGAGTCGAGTCGACGGAGGAGACCAGGCGCGCCTACCGCGAGTTGCTCTTCACGACGGAGGGCGCCGAGGAATTCATCTCCGGCGTGATCCTCTACGACGAGACGATCCGCCAGTCGGCCTCGGACGGCACGCCTTTCCCGAAGCTGCTCGAGAGCAAAGGCGTCATCCCTGGGATCAAGGTCGACACGGGCGCGAAGCCGCTCGCGCTGACCGACGGCGAGACGATCACGGAAGGCCTCGACGGACTGCGCGACAGGCTCGAGGAGTACCGCGAGCTCGGAGCGCGCTTTGCGAAGTGGCGCGCGACGTACTCGATCGCCCACGACAAGCCAAGCGAGTACTGCGTCTGGACGAACGCGCACGCACTCGCCCGCTACGCGGCGCTCTGCCAGGAGGCCGGCCTCGTTCCGATCGTCGAGCCTGAAGTCCTGCAGGACGGCACGCACACGATTGCGGAGAGCAGGAAGGCGACGGGCCGTGTCCTCCAGGCGGTCTACACGGAGCTGCACGATCAGCGCCTCGATTTCCGCGGCACGCTCCTGAAGCCTCGAGTGCTTCTACAAACACGTGCCGGCAGCCGTGCCCGGGATCGTCTTCCTCTCAGGCGGCCAGTCGGACGAAGACGCGACCGCGCACCTGAACGCGATGAACGCGCGGGGGCCGCATCCGTGGCAGCTCTCGTTCTCCTACGGCCGCGCCCTGCAGGCGCCGGCACTCAAGGCGTGGGGCGGCAAGGAGGAGAGCGTCGAGGCCGCGCAACGCGCCTACTACCACCGGGCCAAGATGAACAGCGCGGCCCGAACAGGCATGTACGCACCGGAGATGGAGCGACAAGCAGTAACGGCCTAGCGAACGAGCTTGCCGCCCGGTCTGACGATCAGCCACGTACCCCCAAACTCGACGACGTTCTGGCAGAGGATCTGCCCGGCCCTGGTGTCGCCGACGTAGTAGTAGAGCGGCCGCCCGGCGTAGGTGATCTGGCGGCGGCCGTCGCGGCGCATGGTCGTCCCGATCAGAGAGCGCTTGATGCCGGTGCCCGCTCGTAGCGTCCCTTTCGCGTAATAGACCGGCCAGGCTTTCGCGCAGGCGCCGTAGCAAGCGCTGCGGCCGTTCTTGTCTCGCGTGAACGCGTAGAGCACGTAGCCGCGGCCGTCGAAGAGGACGCGCCCGAACGACGACGATTTGACGGCCAGCGTCGGCGCCACGGACTCCCCTGACATGGCCGCCGGGGCCAGCGCGAGCAGCGCGAAGGCCACGACCGCGGTGCCGAGGAGCGTTCTGCGCATGCCTAGCGGTCCAGGCAGCCGCCGATTCGTTACGGCCTGCTGGGCCATGGCCCCGTGCCTGGCACCGGGACACACCCCGCGGGGACAACCGTATTAGCTGTACTCGCGACCGGTGAAGCTCTCGAGCTTGTCGAGCGCGTGTGACGCCTCGATCCGGCGCACGGTGCCGGAGCGCGACCGCATCACGATCGAGTCCGTGATCGCGCCGTTCGGCAGGTAGCGGACGCCCCGAAGCAGCGCGCCCGTCGTCACGCCCGTGGCGGCGACGAAGACGTCCTGCCCGGAGACGAGGTCGTCGGTCGTCAGCACGCGGTCGAGGTCGTTGCCCGAGTCGACCAACGCTTGCCGCTCCTCGTCGTTGCGCGGCCAGAGCTTGCCCTGCATGCCGCCGCCGACAGCCTTGAGCGCCGCCGCGGAGATGACGCCTTCGGGCGTCCCGCCGATGCCGTAGAGCATGTCGACACCGGTCCCGCTCTGGCCCGCGGCGATCGCGGGCGCCACGTCGCCGTCGCGGATCAGGCTCACCTTCGCCCCTGCCTGCCGGAGCTCGCCGATCAGGTTCTCGTGGCGGTCGCGTTCGAGCACCACGACCGAGATCGCGCGCGGCGAGACTCCCTTCGCTTTCGCGACCGCGTTCACGTTCTCGGTCGGCGAGGCGTTGATGTCGATCGCGTCGATCGACTCGGGCCCGACCGCGATCTTCTCCATGTAGAAGGCCGCGCCGGGGAAGAACATCGTTCCGCGCTCGGCGACGGCGATCACCGCGATCGCGTTCGGCTGCCCGAGCGCCGTCAGCCGGGTGCCCTCGAGCGGATCGACCGCGACGTCGACTTGCGGGCCCGTCCCGTCGCCGATCGACTCGCCGTTGAAAAGCATCGGCGCCTCGTCCTTCTCGCCCTCGCCGATCACGACGACCCCGTCCATCGAGACGGAGTCGAGCATCGCCCGCATTGCGTCGACCGCCGCCTGGTCGGCGGCGATCTTGTCGCCGCGCCCGACCCAGCGGCCGGCGCCCATCGCGGCCGATTCGGTGACGCGGACGAGCTCGAGCGCCAGGTTCCGGTCAGGCCGAACGGGAGCCCGGGGCCTGCCGCTTGTTTCTTCGGCGACGGCCATCCCGGAATCCTATTGGGTCACATCCGGTCAGGGGCCGCGACGCCGACGAGATCGAGGCTCCGCGCGATCACGTTCTGCACCGCGCGGACGAGCGCGAGCCGGAACGCCTCTGTGTCGCTCCCCAGCACGCGATGCTCGTGGTAGAAGCGGTGGAAGTCGTCGGCGACGCGGATCGCGTAGACGGGAATCGCCTGCGGCCCTCGGCGTTCCGTCGCCTCCACGGCGACGACCGGAAATTCCAGGAGCCGCTTGATCAGCTCGCGCTCCTCGGGCTCCAGGGGCTGGCTTGGCGCCGAAGCGCTGCTCGCCTCTCCCACCGCATTGCGAAGGATCCCGGCGATCCGAGCGTGCGCGTACTGAACGTAGTAAACGGGGTTCTTCTGGCTCCGCTCGGCCGCCAGGTCGACGTCGATCTCGATCGTCTGGTCGGGGCCGCGGTTGACGAGATACCAGCGTGCAGCGTCGACGCCGACTTCGTCCATGAACTCGTCGAGGAAGACCACGTCCCCGCGCCGCTTCGACATCTTCCGTTGCTGCCCGCCGCTCGTCAGGTGAACGAGCTGGTAGAGGAGGACCTCGATTCGCTCGGTGTCGTAACCGAGCATCCGCGCGACGGCCGCGTACCAGTTGCGGGTTCCGTGATGGTCGGCGCCGAGGACATAGATCGCACGGTCGAAGCCGCGCTCGAGCTTGTCGGCGAGGTAGACGACGTCGGCAGCTCGGTAGGTCGGGCCTCCGCCCTGCTCCGGCGAGCGGATGAGGACGCGGTCGTCCTCGTCCCCGTACTTCGACGACCTCGCCCAGACGGCGCCGTCCTTCTCGTACGTGTCGATCCGCGGCAGGAACTCGTCGAGCCGGCCCTCGAGCCTGCTCTGCAGCGCCCAGGTGTCGAAATGGACGCGAAAGCGGTCGAGCGTGCGCTCGATCTGCTCGAGCATTCGCGGCACCGGATCGTCGTCGCTGGCGGCGAGCTCGTCGACGTACTCCCCCCGATACCCGTCCTCTGGCGGCTCCTCCCCGCGCCGGCGCGCCTCGACCGAGGCCCGGAACTTCCCCATCTGGGTGCCGGAGTCGTTGTAGTAGTACTCGCGCTCGACCTGGTGGCCCGCGAACTCCAGCAGGCGGGCGACCGAGTCGCCGTAGGCCCCGTTCCGCGCCGAGGCAACCGTGATCGGACCGGTCGGGTTCGCAGAGACCATCTCGACCTGGATCCGCTCTCGCGACTCGGGCTCGCCCGCGCCGAAGTCGCGTCCTCGCTCGACGATCTCACCCAGGGCGTCGGCGAGCCAGGCGTCGGTGAGCCAGAGATTGACGAACCCGGGCCCGGCGATTTCCGCCCGCTCGACCGCGGGGAGCGCCGTCGCAACGGCGGCGATCTCCTCCGCCAGCTCGCGCGGCGCCTGCTGCCGTGCGGGCGCGAGCCGGAGCGCCGCATTCGTGGCGTAGTCGCCGTGCGCCGGGTCGCTCGGACGTTCGAGCTCGAGTGGCGCGCCGACGGCTTCGCTCAGCTCCGCCGCGAGGCGGGCGACCGGGTCAGCGGCCGGCAACGGCCTCGGCCGACTTGAACAGCTCGTCCAGGGCGCGGAGCTCCTCGTCGGTCCCCGCGGCAATCATCACATCCCCGGCCTCGAGCGGCAGATCCGGGTCCGGCGTCGTCTCGAAATGCCCGTCCCGCTTGCGCACAGCGACGATCACGGCACCTGTGTGTCCTCGGATGCGCAGCTCGCCGATCGTCCTTCCCGCCTGAGCCCAGTCGGCCGGAACCTCGAGCTCCTCGAAGCGAAGATCCGTGCCGGCCGCCGAGGTGACCACGTCGACGAAGGCTGTCACCTGCGGCTTCAGCATCAGGTTCGCCATCACGCGCCCGGCTGCTGCATACGGCTGAACAACCCGTTCGGCGCCGGCGATCCGCAGCTTCTTCGCCGCGTCGGCGTTCGAGGCACGGGCGACAACGAGCAACTCGGGCCGCACGGCGCGCGCCGAGAGCGTGATGTAGACGTTGTCAGCATCCGAATCGGACGACGCCACGAGCCCGCGTGCGCGTGGCAACCCAGCGGCCTCGAGGTCTTCCTCGTCCGTGCCGTCGCCCTCGATGAAGTAATCGTTGCGCTCGCGAGCCACGGCCAGCGCCTCTTCGTGGAAATCGACGACGACGTAGTCGGCGCCGGCGGCCCGAAACTCGCTCCCGATCTGCTGTCCGACTCGCCCGTAGCCGCAGATGATGTAGTGATCTCGAAGCCTCTCGATCGCCCGCCTCCTTCGTTTCTCCGCGAGTGCACCCGTCAGGACGCCCCGAGCGATGCTTTCGACCAGGGTCGAGGCGACGAGCGCAAAGATAGTCACCCCGGCAATCACCATGAAGATCGAGAGCAGTCGCGACGAGTCGTTCCTCGGCACTGTGTCCAGGCCGACGAGAGCGCTCGTGACGACGGAGCGGTAGAAGGACTGCAGCCAGGTCTCGCCGAGGGACCAGCGGTAGCCGACCGTCCCGATCGCGAGCACCGCCACCAGAGCGGCGAGCGCGTAGCCGATCCGGCGCGGGCTGATGCCGTCCACCCGACTAGTATCGTAGGCCCGTGGACGACGACGCTCAGGAGCGGCAGCTCAACATCCACCTCGACCCCGAGCACCTTGCGGGCGTCTACGCGAACTTCGCGAACATCAGCTTCTCGGACTACGAGTTCACACTGACGTTTGCCCGCATCGACCACGAGGTCGAAGAGGGGGACGTGCCAGGAGTGGTCGTGGCGCGCGTGAACATGTCGAACCGCTTCATGCGGGAGCTGCTGGACGCGATGGAGGACTCATGGTCGAAGTGGTCCTCGCGCGAGGGGATCAGGAACCTGCCCGAGACCGACCCGAAGTCCGACCCCTAGTCTCCCACGCCTCCGTCATCGCGATCCGCTGGATCACCGTTGGGTGGGTGTCGAGCAGGACGTATGACCACTCGGGCGGGTTCGGCTGGGCCAGGTCGATCCGGGTGAAGCTGCGGAACGCCTCGCGGCCGGAGGCGGGGTCGCGAGTCGCTTGGAGCGCCATCCAGTCGGCTTCCGACTCGTAGCGCCGCGAGACGACGTTCTCGAGCGGCGTCGCCAGCAGGCTGAGGGTGAAGACGACGAGCAGGGCGAACGGCACGACCTCGGCCCGATGCAGGCCGCCGCGGCGGCGCGTTGCCCAGGCGAGCAGGAAGGTCAGCGGAACCGTGAACAGGGCTCCCCAGCCGAGGCCCTTGAGCACGTGACGCCGGGCAACGTGGCCGAGCTCGTGCGCGGTCACGAACTCGATCGCGCGGTCGCTCAGGTGCGACTTGAAGAGCGTGTCCCAGAGGATCACCACTGTCGTCGGTCCGACGCCCGTGGTCTCACCGTTGACGGCCCGGGTCTCGTTGCTGACCTTGTCGACGCGAATCTCCGTGTGAGGCACCCCCTCACGCTGCTCCAGCCGCTCGACGACGGCCGCGACCTGGGGATCGCGGATCGGCTGGGTCCCGATCGGCGCCAGCAGCGCCCCGACCACGACGAAGACGGCGCCGACGGCGACGAACAGCGGCGCGACGATCGCCCACCAGCCACGCGGGAACCGCCGCGCCAGCGACATCACGACCGCGAGCACGATCGCCACGGTTGCCGTCTGGGCGAGCACGCGGCCCCACTGGCCGAGCACGAAGCTCCAGTACTCCTGCTTCGAGATCCCGTACCGCCGGTCCCACCAGAGACTCGCCAGGCCAACCGGCAGCGTCGCGAGGGTGACGAACAGCGAGGCGGCGACCCCGATCATCACGCCTGCCCCGATCTCGCCGAGCGCGAAGCCGCGGGCGAGCCGCCGGCCCAGCAGCGCCAGCACGGCGAGAACGGCCAACTGCACCGCGACGGCGAGGAAGAAGAGCAGGCGGCCAACCGAGCTGTAGCGCGCCGCTTTGTGCAGCTGCGCGTGCGAGAAGAACGCTGAGGCGTCGAGCCGCGGCCGGTGCAGGTCGGCGGGTACCTTCGTCCGCCAGAGCAAGGCTGCGGCGACGAACCAGGCCGCGGCCGCGAGGATTATCGTGGCGCCCTTGAGCAACCGCGTCGCAGTCATCTCCGATATCCACGGTAACCGGCACGCCCTCGAGGCCGTCCTGGAGGCCGTGGCGGCCGAGCAGCCGGACGAGCTCTGGTGCCTCGGCGACCTCGTCGGCTACGGCCCAAAGCCGAACGAGTGCTGCACCGCGGTCGCCGCCCGCGCCGACATCTGCCTGGCGGGAAACCACGATCTCGTCGTGCTCGGCTCGCTCTCGATCCACGATTTCGCCGGCGACGCGGCGACCGCAGCGCGGTGGACGCAGACCGTGCTCGAGCCCGGCCCGCGCGACTTCCTTGCCGGGCTCGAGTCGAGCGCGCGGCGCGACGGCGTCGAGCTCTTCCACGGCAGCGCCCGCGACCCGGTGTGGGAGTACGTCCTCAGCGAGGAAGCGGCCTGGTGGACGCTGCAGGCGACGACGGCGCCGCTCGTCCTGGTCGGTCACAGCCATGTGCCTCTGGCGATCGGCCTCGACGGTGAAGAGCTCGCGGGCGGCCTCGCGCCTGACGGAACGGTCGTCGAGCTCGCCGCCGGACGCTGGCTTCTCAACCCCGGCTCGGTGGGCCAGCCGCGCGACGGCGATCCGCGGGCCGCCTTCCTCCTGCTCGAGCCCGGCCGCCGCGCAACCTTCCACCGGGTCGACTACCCGATCGACCGCACCCAGGCCGAGATGCACGAGCGCGGACTGCCCGACGCCCTCGCGGCAAGACTCGCGGAAGGTTTCTAACGACTAAGCGGAATCACTTCGGCGTCGCGGCCGGAGTTGATTCCTTCACGCGCGAGCGCGAGCTGGACTTCCTCTCGCGCCTTGAAGATCCGCCACTTGACGGTGGCGAGCGTGGTGTCGAGCGAGTCGGCGATCTCGTTGTACGAGAGCCCGACCACGTCCCGGAGGAGCAGCGCCATCTTCAGGTCGGTGTTCAGTCCTTCGACGGCCGTCCACAGCGCTTCGATCGTCTCGACCTGTTCGGCCGGCGCGTCGAGGACCTCGAGCTGCGGCGCGTCGTCCAAGGCGACCAGTGCCCGTGGCCGGCGCTCGCTCGCGCGCAGCTCGTCGAGGACGCGGTTCTTCGTCACCTGGAAGAGCCAGGTCGTGAACTTCGACCGGAGCGAGAACTTGGGCAGCCCCTGGAAGACGCGAATGAAGACTTCCTGGGTCAGATCTTCGGCCAGCGCGCGGTCGCCGACGAGGCGCATGACGTAGTTGAAGACCGGGACTTCGTAGGCCCGCACGATCAGTGAGAAGGCTCGCTCGTCGCCGCGCTGTGCCTTCCGAAGGACCCCGAAATCTGGCTGGGCTAGTGCCAAGGGAGCAGGAGTATAACCGGGGTCTTGGTCACCTGAGCAGGGATTTCCCGGTCATCTGTAAAGGTTGGGCAAAGCCGAGCAGGGCGAGTGCGGTCGGCATCAGGTCTGAGAGCTCGCCTTTCTCCACCAATCCCATCCCTTCCTTCGTCAGGATGAGGGGGACCGGATTTGTCGTGTGAGCCGTGTGCGGGCTCGTGCCGTCCGCCTCGAGCATCTGTTCGGCGTTGCCGTGGTCAGCCGTGATCAGGCTGACGCCGCCCGCGCGCTCGACGGCCTCGACAACCCCGCCGAGGCACGCGTCGGTCGTCTCGACGGCCTTGATCACCGCCGGGATCGAACCCGTGTGGCCGACCATGTCCGGGTTCGCGAAGTTGACGACCGCGAACGCGTAACCCTTGCCGACCTCGTCCGCGAAGCGCGCGGCGACCTCCCGGGCCGACATCTCCGGCTTGTGGTCGTAGCTCGGCACGTCTCGCGGGCTCGGGACGAGTATCCGCGTCTCGCCGGCCCACTCGTCCTCACGGCCCCCGTTGAAGAAGTACGTGACGTGCGCGTACTTCTCCGTCTCGGCCACGTGTAGCTGGCGGGCGTCGTGCTCGGAGAGGACCTCGGCCATCGTCTCGCTGACGTTCTGCTCCTGGAACGCGACCGGGCAGTCGAAGTCCTCGTGGTACCGCGTCATGGTTGTGAGATCGAACCCGGCGTCGAGAAGCTTGATCGCTAATTGGCGTGCTCTGTCGGGCCGGAAGTTGAAGAAGATTGCGGCATCGCCCTGGCCGAGGCTCGGCCGGTCTTCGATCGCGACCGGCTCGATGAACTCGTCCGTGACGCCGCGGTCGTAGCTGGCCTGTACGGCCATGACCGGGGTCTGACCCCAGACAGGCCTGCCGGAGACGATGGCGTCGTACGCGCGCTCCGTCCGCTCCCAGCGCTTGTCGCGGTCCATCGCGTAGTAGCGGCCGGAGACTGTTGCGATTTTCTTCTCGGGCAGCTCCGCCAGGTCGTGGACCGCCGAGTGCGGCGAGACGTCGCGGCCATCCGTGAACGCGTGGATGAAGGTGCGGTCCTGCATTCCCTGCCGCCGCGCGAGCTCCAGCAGCGCCCGCAGGTGCTCGATGTGCGAATGGACGCCGCCGTACGAGACCAGGCCGAGCAGGTGGACGTTGGTGCCGCGCTGCTTCGCTCGTTCGAACGCTCCGACGAGGGCGGCGTTCTCGAAGAACGACCCGTCCGCGATCGAGCGGTTCACCCTTTGGAAGTCCTGGTCGAGGATGCGGCCCGAGCCGATCGTCAGATGGCCGACCTCGGAGTTGCCCATCTGGCCGTCCGGCAGCCCGACCGCCTCACCGGACGCGTCGAGCGTCGTGTGCGGGTAGCGCGACCAGAGGGCGTCGAACACCGGCGTCTCGGCCAGCTCGACCGCATTCCCCGGGCCGGGGGCCGCGATGCCCCACCCATCGAGGATGACGAGTGCTACAAGCGGGAAAGTCGTGCCGCCGTCTCGCAAATCGCGGTGAACGATTCCACTTCGAGCGACGCGCCGCCGACCAGCGCTCCGTCGACCTCGGGCTGGGCAAGCAGCTCCTCGGCGTTCTCCGGCTTCACCGAGCCGCCGTACAGGATCGGGACGTCGAGCAGGGATTTGATGAAGGCATGCGCCGCCTGCGCGATCTCCGGTGTCGCCGTCTTCCCGGTGCCGATCGCCCAGACCGGCTCGTAGGCGACCACGAGGTTGTCGTGCTTCGAGAGCACCCCCACCTGGCGTCGCAGCACCTCCTCGGTCTCGTCTCGCTCGCGCTCGGCCTCGAGCTCGCCGACGCAGGCGATCACCCGCAGTCCTGCCTCGAGCGCATGCTCTGCGCGCATCCGCACCGTCTCGTCCGTCTCTCCGAAGTACTGCCGCCGCTCGGAGTGGCCGACGATCGCGCCCTGGGCGCCCAGCTCGAGCAGGATCTTCGTCGAGACCTCGCCCGTGAAGGCGCCCTCGTCGGCCCAGTGCACGTTCTGGGCGAAGATCGTGTGTCCGCTCGCCACCGCCGCGCCGAGCGACCCGAACGGCGGAGAGAGCACGGCATCCACGCCGGTGGGCGGCGCGAACGCGGCGCAGAACTCCCGCGTCTCCCCCGGGCCCTTGTACATCTTCCAGTTGCCCGCGATCAGCACAGGGCGGCGATTCTGACGGATGGTTCAGCCCGGCGCAGCGTTCCCGACCGCTTCGACCAAGCGCTCGAGCTCCTCGCCCGTGTTGTAGTAGTGGACTGAGGCGCGGACGAGGTCGGGCAGCGCCCGAGCTCTCGAGTCCAAGAGCGTCGAGGAGCGCGGAGACGCGGTGACATTGATGCGCTCTCGCGACAGACGCTTCTTCAGCTCATTCGCTTCGACCCCGTCGACCGTGAACGTGACGATTCCGCAGCGAACTTCGCCGAGGTCGCGGACGGTCACCCCATCGATATCGCCGAGCCGGACGCGAAGGCTCTCGCCGAGTGCAGCGACGCGTTGCCAAATCGAGTCGAGACCCCAGGCCAGCGCGTAGTCGATTGCGGTCGCGAGTCCGGCCTTCGCGGCGTAGGCCTGCTCCCATTCTTCGAAACGGATTGCGTCCGGCCGGAGCTCGTAGCGGTCCGGCTCGACCCAGTCCGCGGCGCGCATGTCGAGGAACGGCGGCTCGAGACGATCGAGCAGGCTCGACCTCACGTAGAGGAAGCCGGTGCCGCGCGGGCCGCGCAGATACTTGCGCCCGGTCGCAGAGAGAACGTCGCAGCCGATTTCCTCGACGTCGACCGGGAGCTGGCCGACCGACTGGCAGGCGTCGAGGAGATACGGGATTCCGGCTTCGCGCGCGACGGCGCCGATCTCAGCCGCCGGGTTGACGAGACCGCCGTTCGTCGGGACGTGCGTGATCGCAATCAGTTTGACGCGCTCGTCGACGAGCCGACGAAGTGACTCGACCGAGACCTGCCCGTACTCGTCGCTGGGTACGGGAATGACTTCGACCCCGGCCCGCTCGGCGACCTGGATGTAGGCGATGAAGTTGCTGATGTACTCGGCGACCGCGGTCAGGATCCGGTCGCCGCGCTCGAACGGAAAGCTGTAGAACGCCATGTCCCACGCTCGGGTTGCGCTCGACGAGAACGCGATCTCCCCCGGGCTCGCTCCGACCAATTCCGCCGCGGCGCCGTAGAAGCGATCGATTGCCGTCTCGTTTTGCTCATGCGCCTCGTAGCCGCCCGCGCGCGCCTCGAGCTGGAGGTGGCCGATCACAGCGTCCAGAACCGGCTGCGGCGGCAGCGACGAGCCGGCGTTGTTGAGGTGCGTTACGTGCTCGCACCCGGGGGTCTCTCGGCGGGCGCGCTGGACGTCGATCATGCGGCCGGGATCACGGCGACTCCGGGTAGTTGTTTTCCCTCGAGCAGCTCGAGTGCGGCGCCGCCGCCCGTGGACGCCCACGAGACCTGGTCGGTGAGGCCGAGCTCGTTCAGCGCCCGAATCGAATCGGCGCCGCCGACGACCGAGAACGCGTCGGCTCGGGCAACGGCCTCGGCAACGGCCTTCGTCCCCGCCGCGAAGCGCGGCCACTCGAAGACGCCCATCGGGCCGTTCCAGAAGATCGTCTTGGCCTGCGTGATCTCGTTGGCGAAGCGTGCACGCGTCTCCGGACCGATATCGAGGCCGAGCCACCCTTCCGGCAGCGCGTCGTAGGGGCAGACCTTCGACTCGGCGTCCGCCTCGAAGGCTGCGGCGCCGACCACGTCGGTCGGCAGGACGACCTCGAAGTCGAGCGGGTTCTCGTCCCGAAGCTGTTCGGCCATCTTGCCGCCGATCAAGACCGTGTCGGCCTTGCCGCCGAGCTTGCGCAGGACGCCGAGCTTGTCCTCCACCTTGGCGCCGCCGGACACGAGCACGAAGGGTCGCTCGACGTCGCCGAGCAGCTTGCCGAGCTCCTCCAGCTCACGCTCGAGCAGCAGGCCCGCGTAGGCCGGCAGCAGCTCGGCCACGCCCACGGTCGAGGCGTGGGCCCGGTGAACCGAGCCGAACGCGTCCTCGACGAACAGGTCGCAACCGTCGGCGAGCTCGCGTGCGAACGCCGGGTCGTTCTTCGTCTCGCCGGGGTTGAAGCGCGTGTTCTCGAGCACCTCGATCCGCTCGTCTGGCAGCAGCTCGCGCAGGCGCGCCCGCACAGGCTCGATCGTAAAGGCCGGATCCGGTCCTTTCGGCCGCCCGAGGTGCGAGCAGACGCGGACACCGGCGGCATCGCGCTCGAGCAGCAGCCGCAGAGTCGGCAGCGATGCCTCGATCCGCGTCTCGTCGGCGACCCGGCCGTCCTCGAGCGGCACGTTCAGGTCGGAACGCACGAGCACGCGCTTGCCTGCGACGTCGGCGTCGCGAACCGAGCGCGGCCTGTGCACGCTAAGCTGTATCCCCACTCGTTGTCGTACCACCCGAAGACCTTGACCATGCGCCCGTTCACCATCGTCAGCTCGCTGTCGAACGTGCACGAGAACGCGGAGCCGACGATGTCCTGGGAGACCAGCGGCTCGTCGCTGTACTCGAGCAAGCCCTCCAGAGGCCCTCGCTGGGCGGCGGCGCGGAAGAGCTCGTTCACCTCGTCCTCGCTCGTCTCGCGTGAGACCACAACGACGAGGTCGACGACGGAGCCGTCGGGAACCGGGGCCCGCATCGACATTCCGTCGACCTTGCCCTTGAGCTCCGGCATCACGACGCCGATCGCTCGCGCGGCGCCCGTCGAGGTCGGGATCAGGTTCAGCGCAGCCGCGCGGGCCCGACGGAGGTCCTTGTGCGGCAAGTCCTGCAGGCGTTGGTCCGCCGTGTAGGCGTGGATGGTGGTCATGAAGCCCTGCTCGACCGTCAGGGCGTCGTGGAGCACCTTGGCCATTGGGGCGACGCAGTTGGTCGTGCAGGAGGCGTTCGAGATGATCCGGTGCGTCTCCGGGTCGTAGACGTCGTCGTTGACGCCGAGCACGACCGTCACGTCGGGATCGGTCGCAGGAGCGGAGATGACCACCTTCGCGGCACCCGCTTCGAGGTGCCCCGAGGCGCCCCGCGGCACCCGCTTCGAGGTGCCCCGAGGCGCCCTCGCGGTCGGTGAAGAGCCCTGTCGACTCGATCACGATGTCGACGCCCAGATCGCGCCAGGGCAAGTCCTTGGGATCGCGCTCGGAGAGGAGGAGGAGATCGCTGCCTCCGACCGTGATCTTGCCCTCGCCAACCTCGACGTCCTCGGCCAGCCGGCCGAGCACCGAGTCGTACTTGAGCAGGTGCGCCATCGTCTTGGCGTCCCCAAGGTCGTTGGCGGCGACGACTTCGAAGTCCCCGCCCCGCTGCAAGTGAGCCCGAAAGAAGTTGCGCCCAATGCGCCCGAACCCGTTGATCCCTACCTTCACCTTGGCCATGTCGCTCCTCCTCGCTATCTCCAAGGAATCTAACGGAGACGCCCCTGCGAAGCCCTGTACAAAAAAAAGAGCGGGCCGCCAAGGCGCCGCTTGCGGCGCCGACCATGAGAGGCCCGGCGGCTTTGCCGGCGGGCCGTTTACGCCCTCCGGCCCGCCCACTGTGTGGGCGGGCCGGAGGGGAAGCTCCGAGGACGACCTCCCCCTCCGCAATTGTCGCGCTCCGGACCTTGGCGACGGACGGGGTCTGAATCCATCACCGGACGAGCGCGAACCCGCCTCTGGGAAGTATTAACGAATGTGTAGGGCTCGTTTCAACTGGCCCCAAAGGTATACGACGACGCCTTGCGGACTAGGTTTCTGCAAGCTCGATCAGTGTCTGCAGGCGCCGGTGGACTGCGGCCTTCGAAACCGCGGGACGGCATTTGAGCCCGAGCTCGCGCAACGGCAGCGACGGATGTCGAAGACGCAGCTCCGCGGTCTCTCGCAGCCGCGGCGAGAGCTCGTCCAGACGGTGCTCGCGCCCGAGCCGGCGCAGCGCCTCCAGCTGCGTGTGGGCAGCGCGACTCGTACGGACGAGATTCGCATGGTCCGCGTTCGTGAGCCGGTTCGCCCCGGCCTTCGTCTCCCCCACCACCGCCCGCTCGTCGAGCCCGAGCGCGGCGTCGCTCGCGCCCGCGAGCGCGAGCGCCTCGGCGATCCGGTCGAGTCCTTTCGCATAGGCGACCGCGTGATCCCGTCGTTCGAGCACCTGGAGGGCGACGTCTTCCTGGGCAACGGCCTGGGCGACGAACTCCGCCGCCTCTCTGGTCTCGGTCCTTACCTCGAGATGCGGCGACGGCGGCGGCGAGACCGACCCCGCCGCGAGCAGCGACCCGCGCAGGTAGGCGCCACGGCAGCACGCGCGGCCGACGACTCGCTTCGGCGGGCGCGCGAGCGGCTGCAGTCGGGCGCCGAGGACGCCGCACTCCTTGAGGACCGCGACCGCGCGCGGCGTTCCATCGACGTGGAGCTGGTACCGGGTCGCGCGGTCGAAGGCGCGCCGCCGGTAGGTCCGGATCTCGGAGTCGACGCTGAACGACCGCAGCAGGCTGAACGCCCGCCGCGCGACCGCGGAGCTCGACACGTCGAGGTGCAGCGAGACTCCTCCAGCTCGCATCCTCAGAGAAAGACACCCTCGAGCTCCAGTAGGCGGCGCTTGTACTCGACGCCGCTCGTGCCGTAGCGCCCGATCCCGCCCGCGGCGACAACGCGGTGGCAAGGGACGACGAGCGGAAAGCGGTTGTGCGCGCAGACCGACCCCGCGGCCCGCTGCGCGTTCGGGTGCCCGGCAAGCGCCGCCAGCTCGCCGTAGGTGACGACCTCACCCCACGGAACGCGTTGGAGCGTCTCGACGACCGCGCGCTGAAAGGCCGTGTAGCCGTCTAGGTCGAGCTCGACGTCGCTAAATGAGTCTCGCTCGCCGGCGAAATGCGCCGCGATTCGCTCGGCGAGCGAGTGATGTAGGTGTACCCCTACATCACTACCTCGCGGACGAGGCAATTCATGCCAGAGCAGCATCGCTCCGTCGAGCCAGAGCTCGCCGACGCCCCAACCGTCCACCTCGTACCGGACGCTCTCGGCCATGTCACGAGCGTATCCCTAGACTTACGCCCGATGAGCCGCCCCGCGATCTCGCTGCCGCCGGAGCCCCGAAACGAGCCCGTCAAGGACTACGCGCCGGGCTCTCCGGAGCGCGCAGAGCTGCAGAAGCGCCTGCGCGAGCTCGAGCGTGACCGGATCGAGATCCCCCTGGTGATCGGCGGCCAGGACGTCAAGACGGCGGAGACCTTCGAGGCCGTGATGCCTCACCGCAAGAGCCACGTCCTCGCCGACGTGCACTCGGGCGGACCCGCCGAAGTCGAGCAGGCGATCGCCGCCGCCCGCGAGGCGCGCCACGACTGGGCCCACATGCCGTGGGAGGACCGTGCCGCGATCTTCCTGCGCGCCGCCGAGCTGCTCGCAGGCCCCTGGCGCTCGACACTGAACGCCGCGACGATGCTCGGCCAGTCGAAGACTGCGCACCAGGCCGAGATCGACGCCGCCTGCGAGCTGACCGACTTCTGGCGCTTCAACGTCGACTTCATGACGCGCATCTACAAGGAGCAGCCGAGCTCGGCGCCCGGCACCTGGAATCGCTTGGAGTACCGCCCGCTCGAGGGCTTCGTCTTCGCGGTGACGCCTTTCAATTTCACCGCGATTGCGGGGAACCTCCCCGCGGCACCGGCGCTGATGGGGAACACGGTCGTCTGGAAGCCGGCCTCGACGGCCGCCTTCTCCGCCTACTTCGTCATGCGCGTGCTGCAGGAGGCCGGCCTGCCGGACGGGGTCATCAACCTCGTCTACGGCTCGGGCGCGAAGATCGGCGACGCCGCACTGGCGAGCCCCGAGCTGGCCGGGATCCACTTCACCGGTTCGACCGCCGTCTTCAACTCGATGTGGAAGACGATCGGCTCCAACGTCGGCGAGTACCGAAACTACCCGCGGATCGTCGGCGAGACCGGCGGCAAGGATTTCATCGTCGCGCATCCGTCCGCAGACGTGCAGGCCGTCGCGACGGCGATCGTCCGCGGCTCCTTCGAGTACCAGGGGCAGAAGTGCTCCGCCGCCTCGCGCGTCTACGCACCGTCGAACCTGTGGCCCGAGCTGCGCGAGCGGCTGGCGGACGAGATCAAGGAACTGAAGGTCGGCGACGTCAGCGACTTCTCCAACTTCATGGGCGCCGTCATCGATTCGAAGGCCCTCGCGACCCAGCGCGAAGCGATCGAGGAGGCGAAGTCGGCGGCCAAGACAACGGTGCTCGTCGGCGGCGGCATCGAAGACAAGGAAGGCTTCTTCGTCGAGCCGACCGTGATCGAGACCGAGGACCCGAACTTCCGCACGATGCGCGACGAGCTCTTCGGCCCGGTCGTCACGGCCTACGTCTATCCGGAGAAGCAGTGGGACGACACGCTCGAGCTCGTCGATCGCACCGCGCCCTACGGGCTGACCGGCGCCGTCTTCGCACGCGACCGAGCGGCGATCGAGGATGCGAACGAGAAGCTCGAGTATGCGGCCGGCAATTTCTATGTCAACGACAAGCCGACCGGCGCGGTGGTCGGCCAACAGCCGTTCGGCGGCGCGCGCGCCTCGGGCACGAACGACAAGGCCGGCTCGATGTGGAACCTGATCCGCTGGGTCTCGCCGCGGACGATCAAGGAGACCTTCGTGCCGCCGAAGGACTACCGCTACCCGTACATGGCGGAAGACGGCGCCAGCCATGACGGCTCCGGCTCGCCCGACCGGCCCTAGACCGGCCTGACCCCAGCGGTGGGCGCGGTCCTTCACGACATCCGCGTCTTCTTCAACCATCTGGCCGATGTCGGCTGGCCGTATCTCGGCGCCGCGCTCCTCTGCCAGTTCGTCAAGGTCGGCTGTGTCAGCCGCGCGTGGCGGAACATCATCGCCGCGGCCTATCCGGACTCGGTCGTCCGCTGGCGCTCTGTCTGGGGCGCGATGCTCGCGCGCGTGGGCGTCAACGCGATCGTTCCCGCCCGCGGCGGCGACGCGGTCGGGCTCTTCATCGTCAAGCGCCGGGTCGAGGGCTCGACGTATCCGACCCTCGCCTCGACGCTGATCGCGCTGACGCTGTTCGACTCGGTCGTCGCTCTCGGCTTTATCGTCTACGCCCTCGCCAGCGGAGCGCTCCCCGGCAGCTCGGTGCTCGCGCGCCTGAGCGCGTTCGACTTCCACTGGTTCTTCGGGCACATCCGGGGAACCCTGATCGTGATCGGCCTGATTCTGCTGATCGTGCTCTTGCTGCTCCTCTGGTTCGCGGAGCAGCTGGTCGGCTTCTGGCACCGCGTCGGGCTCGGCTTTCGGATCTTCTCCGACAAGACGGCTTACCTCCGCCGCGTCGCGGTCTGGCAGGCGGCCGACTGGTGCCTGCGGCTGACGATGATCTTCTTCTTCCTGCGGGCCTTCCACGTGCCCGCGACGCTGCACAACGCGATCCTCGTCCAGGTAACCCAGAGCCTCGCTGTGCTGTTTCCGATCAGCCCGTCGGGCATCGGCACGGAGCAGGCGCTCCTGCTCTACACGTTCGCCGGCAAGGCGGCCAGGACGACGCTGCTGAGCTTCAGCGTCGGCATGCGCGTGACGCTGATCGTCTTCAACGCCCTTCTGGGGTTCGGAGCGATCCTGACGATGCTGCGGACGCTCCATTGGCGACAGCGGGTCGAAGCGGATCGCGACGCTGTCGCAGAGCACTCATCATGACGGCGCCTGCCGCCGCGAGCGCCGGGGTCGCGAGCACGACGCCCGCGGCGCGGACGCTCCACGCGTTGGCGATCGCGCCGTCCAACAGGCTCGCGAATGGGCGCAGGCCGAGAAAGGCGATGCTCCAAAGCGCCATGATCCGGCCGCGCTGCTGCTCGGCGACCCCGAGCTGGAGCCGGGTCGTCGCCGCCGTGTTCGAAGCCAGGTAGCCGAAGCCGCCCACGAACAGCAGTGCGAACCCGAGCGGCAGCCAGGGACAGACCGAGAAAGCGGCGACGCCCGCGCCGAGCAGGAACAGGGTCGCGGCCATTCGCCAGCGCGAGCCGGCCACCCGGCCCGCGACGATAAGCGCGGCGGTCACAGCGCCAGCGCCGAAGGCGCCCACGATGAAGCCGGCCCACGTGTCCGGCTTGCCGTAGGCGTGCGCGAAGGCCGGCGAGAGCGTGTTCACCGGATCGGAGGCGAACCCGACGATCGCGACGATCAGCAGGAACGCGGCCAGCTCCGGCCGCTGTCGCAGGAGATCCCGTACGAGGCCGCGTTGAGCGCGAAGGAGGCCGGGATCCCGAGGTAGTGCAGCGACAGCGCTGCACCCGCAGGCCCGAGCGCGCGGGCCAGGTTGAAGGTCATCGAGTTCAGCGCCACGGCGCTCGGCACCTCGTCCCGCCGCACGAGCGAGACGATCAGCGCCTGCTGCGCCGGCGCCGAGAAGGCGCTGACGACGCCGAGGCAGAGCGTGTCGGCGATCACGACCCACGTTGTCGCGAGGCCTCCCCACGCCAACGCCGCGAGCCCGGCCGCCAGCACGACGGCGAAGCTCTGGGAGACCAACAGCAGCTTGCGGCGGTCGAGCCGGTCGGCGAGGCTCCCGGCCCACGGCGTCAGCACCAGGATCGGGATGAACTGCGAGAAGTTGAGGACGCCGAGCAGCAGCGCCGAGTGCGTCAGCCGGTAGATCAGCAGCGCCGCGGCGAGGTTCTGGAACCACGTCCCGCTCGCCGAGAGCGCGTTGCCGACGAAGTACGGTCCGAAATCGCGCCGCCGGACGATCCGCCAGACCGCCCGCGGACCGGCTACCCCCTCGTCTCGATTTTCCACCGCCGTCCCGGCCACGGCGCGATTACTACCCGCGCCGGCCGAGACGACGCCTGAGTAGGCGGTGACCCGTTACGCGGTCTGGTGCTGGATCACCTCGTAGCCCTTGGCATTGGGCGGCGGCATGCCTGCGTCCTGGATCGCCTGCCGGATCTCGGGATCGTCGCCCATCCGGTGGCGGCCATCCTCGCTGTCCCAGAAGTTGATGATCATGACGCCGTCATCCGTCTTGACAACCGTCGACGAGATGCCCCCGTACTCGCTCGCCTTGCGGCTTGCGAGTTCCTCGACGCCTTTCATCTTCCCGAGGACCTCGTCGGGGTTGCCGGAAAACTCCATGATCGACACGACCACGGGCTCAGCCATTACATCCTCCTTGTAGCGGTCGCGCCGAACCTACCCGCCGCGCGCCGGGGAGGGAAGAGCCACCCGCGCAGAAGGGGAGCCACGCGGGCAGCTCGTCCTCTTCGAGTTAAGAGCGCCAGCCCGTGAGCGAGATGTAGCGCGCCGTGCCGCCGTTGGGGTGCACGGCGGTTTCCTCCTCCGTTGGGTTCGCCCATGCTTACGGGGGGGTGCGAAGGCGGTTTTGGGCTAGGCGCGGCCTGCTTTGTGCAGCTGCGCATAGATAGACCTGGCCGTTTTCGCCGGCACGCCGGGTACGCCTTCGAGCTCCTCCTGCGAGGCGGCAAGCACCTGCTCGGCCGAGCCGAAGTGCCGCAGCAGTGCACGGCGGCGCGCCGGGCCTACACCCTCGAGGGTGTCGAAGATCGATTCCCGTGCAGCCGCCGCGCGGCGCTGGCGGTGAAAGCCGACCGCGAAGCGGTGCGCCTCGTCGCGGATCCTCTGCAGGAGCTGAAGCCCGGGCGAGTGCGGGTCGAGCCGAACGGGATCGGGGCGGCCGGGCAGGAAAACCTCCTCGGCGCGCTTCGCGAGCGCGATCACGGCCACCCGCGGCAGATCGAAGCGTTGCATCGCCGCCAGCGCCGCAGAGAGCTGGCCCTTGCCGCCGTCGATCACGACGAGGTTCGGCACCGCCGCGAAACCCTCGTCGTACTCCTCGTCGGCAGGGTTGCTCATCCGCGCGAAGCGGCGCTCGATCACCTGCGCCATCGCAGCGAAGTCATCCTGGCCGTCGAGCCCGCGCACCGCGAACTTGCGGTAGTGCCCCTTCTTCGGGGTCGCATCCTGGAAGACAACCATCGAGCCGACCGGCTCAGAAGCCTGGATGTTCGAGATGTCGAAACACTCGATCCGCAACGGTAGGCTCTCCAGGTTGAGCCCCTCGCGCAGCTCCTCGAGCGCCTCGACCCGCCGCAGCCGCTTCTGCTCTGTCTGGTAGCTCTCCGAGTCCAGGGCGAGCCGTGCGTTCTGCGTCGCCAGCTCCTGCAGCCGCCGCTTCTCGCCGCGCTCGGCCGCCCGCACCTCGACGCGCGAGCCGCGGCGCTCGCTCAGGAACTCCTCGAGCGCCGAGACGTCGTTCGCGTCCCGCGGGACGACGATCTGCGGCGGCACGGACGGCGCAGAGCCGTAGTACTCGACGCAGAAGGCCTCGAGCAGCGCCGAGTTCTCCTGGCCCTCCACGTTCTCCAGGTGGAAGCCGTAGCGGTCGATCATCTTGCCGCCGCGGAGCGGGAAGATCTGCACCGCCGCTTTGTCGCCGTCGACGGCGAGCCCGAGCACGTCGACGTCGCCGACGCTCCGCTTCTCGACCGCCTGACGCTCGCTCAGCCGGCGGACGGCGAACAGGCGGTTGCGGTAGCGGGCGGCCTCCTCGAAACGCTCGCCTTCCGCGGCGTCGTGCATCTGCCGCTCCAGCTCGCGCTCGATCGTCCGCGTGTCGCCGGAGAGGAAGTTGATCACGCCGTCGATGATCTCGGCGTAGTCCTCCTTCGAGATGTAGTCGACGCAGGGCGCGTGGCAGCGCTCGATGTGGTAGTCGAGGCAGGGAATCCCGGAGTGCCGGCCCGGCTTCGGGCCCTCGCACGGGCGGTACTGGAAGACGCGATTGAGGACATCGAGCGTCTCCCGAACCTTCTTCGCGTTGGCGTAGGGGCCGAAGTACGTGACGCCGCGCCGGTGCCGCTCGCGCGTGAACATGACGCGCGGGAAATCGTCCTCGACGGTGACGGCGATGTACGGAAAGGACTTGTCGTCGCGCAGCCGGACGTTGAACGGCGGCCGGTACCGCTTGACGAGGTTCTGCTCCAGGTGCAGCGCCTCGACCTCGCTGCTGGTGACGATCACCTCGATGTCGGCGACCCGCTCGGGCAGCTGCGCGATCGCGTGCCTGACATCGGCTGAAGCCTGGAAGTAACTGCGCACGCGGGGCCGCAGAGACTTGGCCTTGCCCACGTAAAGGACCTGCCTTCGCGAGTCCCGGAAGATGTAGACACCGGGCTTCGCCGGCAGCCGTTTTAGCTGCTCTTCGAGTCGTTGCTCCACCGCCAGCAAGCGTAGATGCCCTGAGTGGCCTGGCCAGCAACATGGGCCACATCAGCGGCCAGACCACTAAGGTGCCCGCCCGTGAGATGGAAGGGCACTGCGCTCGCCCTGCTCGGCGCGGCAGCTGTCGTGGGGATCGCGATCGGCTTCACGCTTGGCGGCGGCGACGGCACGACGATTACGAACGGCTCGGGAACGACCAACGCCGGCAGCGGCTCGCAGACCGCGAGCACGACCACCGGCACAGGCACGAGCACGACGCTGGTCCAGCTCCCGAAGCCGGGAGAAATCCGGCCCGGTCACCGCCTCATCGTCGCGACGGTCGACGACGCGGTCAGGCAGTCCGATCCGAAGGTCGCCGCCCAGCTGATGAAGATCTCGCACGACGCCGGCTTCGACGCGATCATGGTCTCGAGCATGTGGAAGCCGGGCGCCGAGGCGCCTTCGGCCCAGGAACGGCTCACGCTCGGCAACGTCGTCAAGGCCGCTGACAGCGAGGGGATGCGGGTCTTCGTCTTCGTCTGGCACGGGCTCAGCGGCACCACCCCGCGGACGGTGCGCGCCCGCGGGCAGTTCGCGGCCTACGCCGCATCGCTTGCGCGGGCGTTCCCGCAGATCCGCGACTTCGTCGTCGGCAACGAGCCGAACCTGAACACCTTCTGGATGCCCCAGTTCGGCCCGGGCGGCCGAGACGCCGCGGCCTCGAGCTATCTCGACCTGCTCGCGCGAACCTATGACGCGCTGAAGGCGGTCTCGCCGGAGATCCAGGTGATCGGCGGCGCGCTCGCGCCCCGCGGCTCAGACCGGCCCGGGACGAAGCGCGATACGCACTCGCCGACGAAGTTCATCGAGGACCTCGGGGCGGCGTACAGAGCCAGCCACCGCTCCACGCCGATCATGGACGCCTTCGCCATCCATCCGTACATGCGAACGTCGAAGCTTCCGCCCACGGACACGCACGCCGCGTCGACGACGATCACGGTCGGCGACTACCCCAAGCTGGTGACGCTGCTGGCCCGAGCCTTCACCGGAACGCCGCAACGCGGCCCCGGTCTGCCCGTCTACTACACGGAGTTCGGCGTGCAGACTCGCGTCCCGGCCGCGCACCGCCACGCCTACACGGATCTCCAGTCGCCCTCGGCCATCGACGCGGTCGACCCGCTGACTCAGGCGCGTTACTACCGCGAGGCGCTCGCACTCGCGGCATGCCAGCCGACGGTCAAGGGGCTGTTCGTCTTCCACACCTTCGACGAGCCGGACCTCGCCGGGTGGCAGTCCGGCCTCTACTACGCCGACCAGCAGCCGAAGCCGAGCCTGCCGGCCTTCCGCAAGGCCGCCGCGGAGGCGCGGGCCGCGAGTCTGACGCACTGCTCCGGCGTCACCTTTGTCCCCAAGAAGTAGCTCCGCCGAGGGGTCAAGCCGTCGCGGGCGACGACCGATGCCCCGTACAGGATGCCGCCCATCCGCAAGCTCGCTTTTCTCGCCGCGCTGCTGGCGCTTGCGGCGGCCGCCCCCTCGCAGGCCGCACCGCGGACGTTCACCGTCGGCGCGTCCGAGTCGGCGAGCCTCGTTCCGGATTCCGTCGTCGCCAAGGCGCGGATGGATCTCGCCGTCCTCGCCGGCTTCACCGAGATCGAGGTTCGGGCGGACTGGACGCCGGGCAAGACGGAGCCCACGGCGGAGGAGCTCGCCTCCTTCCAGGCTAGCGCGCTCGCCGCGCAGCTCGACGCGGTTCGGCTGGTGATTGCCGTCGATACGGGCGGCAGCCTCCAGACGCCGTCGAGCCTGTTCGACCGGAAGCAGTTTGCCCAGTACACGGCTGCGCTCGCACGATCGCTGCCCTACGTGCGCGACTTCATCGTCGGCAACGAGCCGAACCTGAACAGGTTCTGGATGCCCCAGTTCGACGGGCGCGGGCGTGATGCTGCGGCGCCTGCCTACGAGGCGCTGCTGGCCAGGACCTACGATTCGCTGAAGGCCGTCTCGCCGTCGATCAACGTGATCGGTGGTGCTCTCGCGCCGCGCGGCGCCGACCAGTCGCGCTCCGGCCGGCAGACCCACTCGCCGACGACGTTCCTGCGCGACCTCGGCGCCGCCTATCGGAAGAGCCGGCGCAGGACCCCGATCATGGACGCGCTCGTCATCCATCCTTACGGCGAGACCTCGAAGACGCCGCCCACGGCGCTGCACCCGAAGTCGACCAGCATCTCGATCGCCGACTACCCGAAGCTCGTCAAGCTCCTACGCGACGCGTTTCGCGGCACGGCGCAGCGCGGCGCCTCGCTGCCGATCCTCTACGGCGAGTACGGCGTCCAGACCCGGATCCCCGCCGGCAAGCTCGGCGCCTACACGAACCTCAGCGTCCCGAGCGCGACCGACGCGGTGTCGCAGACGATGCAGGCCGCCTACTACAAGCAGGCGATCCAGCTCGCGTATTGCCAACCGACCGTCTCCGGCTTGCTGTTCTTCCACGTCAGCGACGAGCCCGACCTCGACCGCTGGCAGTCAGGGCTCTTCTACGCCGACGACACGCCGAAGTCGAGCCTGGCCGCGGTCCGGACCGCCGCCCAGGCCGCGCAGGCCGGGACGCTGACCTGCCCGAAGGCGAAGCCAAAGCAACGGCAGCGGCGGCGCTAGCATTGGCCGCATGAGCGGTCAGTACGTCGCGTACACCTTCTACAAGATCGACCCCGCGTGGCGGCGGCTACCGATCGACGAGCGCGCGGCCGGCAAAGACGCGTTCGCCGAGGTGGTCGAGGACTGGGCCGGGCGCATGGACGCGCTGCGCGCCTATTCGGTCGCGGGCGTCCGCCCGGACTGCGACTTCTTCCTCTGGAAGATCACCGAGCGATACGAGGATCTCGGCGAGCTCGGCGCGGCGCTGAACGGCACCCCCCTTGCCGCCTGGCTCCAGACACCGTACTCGTATCTGGCGACGACGAAGGCCTCCGAGTACACCTCGGCCCGGAAGGCGCGCAAGATCGTCCCCAAGGACTCGCCCTACCTGGTCGTCTACCCGTTCGTGAAGGTGCGGCCCTGGTACGCGCTCTCCGAGGAGGATCGTAGCCGCGCGATGGACGAGCACATGCGGATCGGCCGCGAGGAGTTTCCGACGATCCACAACCACACCACCTACTCCTTCGGGATCGACGACCAGGAGTTCATGACCGCGTTCGAATGCGACGAGCCCGCCGACTTCATGCACCTGATGCTGCGGCTACGCGACAGCGAGGCCTCGCGCTACACCGAGCGAGATACCCCCATCTTCGTCGGCAAGCACGTTCCGGTCCGCGAGGCGCTCGCCACGCTGGACGGGGCCGAGGCTAGGGAGAGGGGTCTGGCGGAGGCTTAGTGTCCGCGAGGTCGTCCTCGGCCGCCTGGGCTGCCTCCCCGATCGACTGTCCGCCGCCGATTCCGGAGCCGGCGGCGTATCCCGACTCGGACAAGAACCTTTCCTCGGCCTCGCCCGGGTCCTCTCCGCCGAACTCCTCGCGCAGGTCGGCCTCATCCTCGGGTTTCCCACCGATCCCGCGTACCCAGCTCCAGAGTCCCATGCGGAGAGTCTAGTACCCGTAGGAACGCTCGGCCCGCCAGACACGCCACATCGCATAGCCGGCCAGGATCAGGACGACGATGAAGGCGAACGCGTCGAGCCCGACCGTCCTCCGTC
>WNGH01000645.1_pt1 | contig 30844 bp, 30 predicted proteins | sample 5400631 | NCBI WGS metagenome assembly WNGH01 (sample SAMN13153373, study PRJNA577476) | soil metagenome | isolation source: 115 cm soil or saprolite under Garry oak tree replicate 1 | place: USA:California | collected 2016-06-15
TGCCTCCGACGCGCCGCGCAAGACGATCTACAGCCCCAGCGCCCAGGGGCGAAACTTTCTCCTTCCGGCCGCGTGTCCGGGCCACATGCCGAGAGTGTGCCTACGCGAACGCGAACTGTCCCACGTGTAACGGTTCCACGTAGGCTTCATCGCGGATCCGTTTCACTTGCGGCCGTACTTCTTCCGTCTGTTCCACAGCGTTAACGCGCTTGAGCTGCGAACGCATCAGACGATTCATCAACTTGAGATCCCTCTCTTCTAGGCGCATCGCCGCATCGACCCAGATGTTGGCAATGTTGATGAGCTCCTCGTAGGAAATTGGGCTGAACTGGCGCCGGGCTCGGAATACGGCTTGCATGCCGTTGCGTTTTTTGTCGTTGCTCTTGATAAAGTCCCAGACCGCACGTTCGCCTTCGCCGTCTTCAGCAAGCACGTCTACCAACTCCATTTCATGCAATTCGGCCGCTTGGTAGATACGACCCGAGAGGATCATCTCCTCGGCACGCTTCATCCCGAGGCGCCGTCCCAACAGGCTGTAGGCGCCCATTCCTGGAAACAGGTTAAACAGGATTTCGGGCAGACCCATCTTGGCGCCGCGCTCGGCGATGACGACATTGCTTGATAAGGCCGTTTCGAATCCGCCGCCAAGCGCATCGCCTTGCACCAGCGAGATAGTCGTAATCGGAACATTGTAGTTATTGATCCGAGCCGAGATGTCATCGATGCAGAGCTTCGCGTAGTCGAAGAGCGCCGGTCGATCGTGAGATTTGATCCACGACATAAAGAGCGCCAAATCCCCGCCCAGGTTGAATATGCCTTCTATTTTCGAAGCAAGGACATGATAGTGCACTTGGCGTAGCTCCCCGTCGAACGGCACGTATCCGCCGTTGATCTCGAGAGCCTGATCGTGGGCGCGTAGATCCTTCAGTAATCCAACGTTGAAGCACGGCGCGCCAATCGGCTTCATGTAGCTCCATGCTACCGCATACTCCGGATCGAATCTGATTTCGAGCTGCTCGTACTTCCTGTCAAACGCTGCTTGAATTGCCCTAAGATCAACTGGTGCGTTCATGGCTCCCATCCTTTCGCGGTTGAATTAAAAAATATCGAGTTTCTTGCAGCTTTTCCACAGACTATACTCCTGAATCCGCAAACAAAATACACCGTCCTATTCCCATGTCATACCGGGCGGCTCCGTATTGGGCCATATCCTGACCATGCTGCCGCATTGTGGTCGTTTGTCAATACACCTTTCTAGGGTTTTTCGGCACTTTTCCCTCAGGATTTTCCTGATGGCCGACAGTCGGACCCCGCCTTGCGCTTTGGGGCGGGGTACCCGACAATCGTTCTCCGCATGATGAATTTAAAAACGCGCGGCCGCATCCTTGTTCTCGTGATACTCGCGGCCTTGCCGGCGCTGCTGCTCATGGTCTACAGCGCGGTAGACCGGCGCGCGGCGGCAGCGGATCAGGCGCGCCGGGAGATCGCGAGAATCGTCAGGCTGGCTGCCATGCAGCAGCGACAGGTTGTTGAAGGCGGCAGGCAAATGATGGCGGCGTCGGCGGAGATCCTGTCCATGCTGCAAAATGACCGAAGGCGCTGCCGGGAATACTTCCGCAGTCTTCTGAACCAAAACCGGCAGACCTATCACTCGATGGGCCTGTTTTTGGCGAACGGGAACCTGTTTTGCAACGCCGCTACCTGGCAGGACAAGACGACTTATGGCGGCGATCGGCTGTACTTCCGGCTCGCCAAGGAGACCCGCAAATTCACCGTCGGCGAGTACCAGATTGGCCGCGTCACGGGACTGGCCGGAATCAATTTCGGATACCCCGTCACCGATCCGGAACACAACCTCACCGGCGTCGTCTTCGCCGGCCTCGATCTGGAAAGTCTCGGCCGGATGGCCGAGGCCACGCCCTTGCCTCCGGGCGGAGTTTTGAACGTCTTTGACGTCGAGGGAATCATCGTGGCGCACAAGCCGGCGGCGGCCGGCACCATAGGCGTGAAGCTGAAGCGCGCCGAAGTGGTCAAGGAGATGCTCGACGGCAGAGAAGGCGTATTCGAGGCGAAGGGGACCGATGGGGTCGATCGGCTGTTCGCGCACGAAGTGGTCATCCAAAACCCCGACGGCGCGTATCCGCTGCGCGTCATGGTCAGCGTGCCGCTGAACGAGGTGTTTGCCGATGCGAACAGGGCGCTCATCCGCGATTTGGTCGGCCTAATCGTCGCCACCCTGTTTCTCCTGATCGGAGCCTGGTATGGCGCCGGGTTATTTGTTATCCGCAAAATAGAAGCCCTTGTGAGTGCGGCAGCTCGCATGCGTGCGGGGGACCTGAATGCGCGCACGGGCGTCCGCTACGGAGAGGAAGAGCTCGGCCAGCTCGCGCGGGCGTTCGATGACATGGCCCAGGCGCTGCAGCAACGAGAGCAGGACCTTCTCGAACAGGCGATCACCGATCCGTTGACGGGCTTATATAACCGGCGATATTTGAAGGAGCTTCTTCCGCGCGAGTTCGTGCGGGGCAAGCGCAGCGGCGAGTCGATCGCTCTGATTCTGGCGGACATCGATCATTTCAAGCGGGTCAACGACACTTTCGGTCATGAGGCGGGCGACAAGGTTCTCACGACGGTCGGGGCGTTGATCAAGGGCAATGTGCGCGGCAGCGACATCGCCTGCCGCTACGGGGGCGAGGAATTTGCCCTGGTCCTGCCAGAGACCGGAACCGAAGCCGCCCAGCGAAGAGCCGAAGACATCCGTCTCGCGCTCGGACAGCTCAACCTGAATTATCTGGGAAAACCCATCGGCAGGATCACGATCTCGCTCGGAATCGCCCTGTTTCCCGAACACGGTGAGGACATGAATACGCTGCTGCGGGCCGCGGACGAAGCTCTCTACGACGCCAAAGGCGCCGGACGCGATCGCGTGGTCGTCAGCACGGAGGAGAAAGCCGAAAGAATCTAACCCGGGAAACGCCGTACCCACCCCGCCGGAGAATGGCTCCCCGACCAGGGCTCGAACCTGGGACCTGCGGATTAACAGTCCGTCGCTCTACCAGCTGAGCTATCGGGGATTTTGAAGCCCCGGCGAAACGCGTCGCCGGAAAAATTGGAAGGCGCGTATTCTAGTTCCTCGCGCGGAACCGGTCAACGCGCAACCCCTTGACAATCTTCTCTCCCGATCTTTGCTTTCCTCCGATGCAGACGACACCCTCGAGTCTCGTGCATAATCTTTCGTCGAAGATGGTATTCATGGACAGCGCGAGCGGGCGTCGATGATCCGATGGCATAAATGCAGGCAAACAGTATGCCGCCCCACGCGGGTGCTGGCCGGAATCGCGATCATTTTCTGGTTCGCGTCTGCCGAAGCACAGGATGCCGCCAGCTGGCCGAACCGCACCGTTCAGATCGTCGTTCCCTATACTCCCGGGACAGGCGCCGACCTGCTCTCGCGAATACTCGGGCCCAAGCTCGCCGAGCGCTGGAAGGTCGGCGTAGTCACCGACAACCGCGCGGGCGCCTCGGGCAATATCGGCACCGACTTCGTCGCGAAAGCCGTGCCCGATGGCCACGTGCTGCTTTGCACGGCGACCTCCTTCGGCACCAATCCGGCGCTCAATGTGAAGCTCTCCTTTGATCCGGTGAAGAGCTTCGCGCCGGTCATACTGCTTGCGACCAGCTCGATGGCGGTCATAGTTACGCCCGGCTTGCCGGCTAGGACGATGCGCGAATTTCTCGACCTTGCGCGGAGCCAGCCGGGCAAGCTTTATTACTCCTCCCCCGGCAACGGCGGACCGCAGCATCTCGCCATGGAGCTGCTCAAGCTCGATGCGCACATCGACCTCGTGCACGTGCCCTACAAGGGCTCGGGGGGCGCGCTCGCCGATCTGGTCGGCGGGCACGTGCAGGCGATGATCGTGTCGCTGCAGACGGTCGCGCCATACGTCCAGAGCGGCAAGCTGCGCATGCTCGCGGTGATGAGCTCGGAGCGCTCGCCGGCCTTTCCCGACGCGCCGACGCTGAAGGAGCTGGGGCTTCCGGACCTCGAGGTCGAGACTTGGTACGGGATGTTCGCGCCGGCGGCGACGCCCGCCGCGGTCGTCGCGAAGCTGAACGCCGAACTGAACGTCCTGCTCCGGGAATCCGACGTTCGCGAGCTGCTCGCCAAGCAGGGAATGATCCCGGCAGGCGGGCCGGCCGAGCGTTTTGGCGGACTCGTCAAGCGGGAACTGGTGCGCTGGTCGCGCGTGGTGGCCGCAGCCGGCATCAGGGCCGATTAGAGTCCCGGGATCCACGTGTCGCGAATCATCAAGAACGAGGAACCGTAATGAGCCTGACAGAAGACCTGGTCGCGGCGTACCGAATCCTGGCCGAGCACGGAGTGATCGATGCCTACGGACACGTGAGCGCGCGCTCCGATCGCGATCCGAATCGCTACCTGCTCTCCCGCTCGCTTGCCCCCGAGACGGTAACGCCCGAGGACATCATGGAGTACGACCTCGACAGCAGCGCGGTCGATCCGCGCGGGCGGGAGTCGGTGCGCGAGCGCTTTATCCACGGGGAGATCTACAGGGCCCGGCCGGAGGTGGGCGCCGTGGTGCACAATCATTCGCCGTCGGTCGTTCCCTTCAGCGTGACGGCGGTGTCCATGCGGCCCATTTTCCACATGGCGGCATTCGTGGGCGAAGGCGTTCCGAACTTCGAGATCCGCGACATCCAGAAAGGCACCGATCTGCTCGTCAAGACGCCCTATCTGGGGCAGGCGCTCGCCAAAACGCTGGGGAAAGCCTCGGCCGCGCTGATGCGCGGCCACGGTTCCGTGGTGGTCGGGGAAAATCTTCCGCGCGCGGTCGGGCGCAGCATCTACCTGGAGCTGAGCGCCCGTATGCAGCTGCAGGCCATGACGATTGCAGGGCCAGATGGAAAGCTCACTTACCTCGACGAACAGGAAGTGAAAGCGTCGGTTCCCGTGCAGGATTACGCCCGAGCCTGGCCCATGTGGCGGGCCAAGGCACTTGCGCGGCTGAGGTCTCGGTGATGGACCGCGTCAGCTTCGGCTGCGCGGGCCGCAACGCCCCTTGATTTTCCGCCGCCTCGCCGAGCAACTCGATGAACTGGGCCGCCGCGGCCTGATTCGCCGCCGCATTGCCCGCCAAAGCGCGCAGGGGCCGCGCATCCTCGTGGAGGGCCGAGAATACCTCGCTTTCTGCAGCAACGATTACCTCGGGCTCGCCAACCACCCGCGCATCGTGCACGCAGCGATCGACGCGGCGCGGCGCCACGGGGTCGGAACCGGCGCTTCGCATCTGGTGACCGGACATAGCGTCATCCATGAGCGGCTGGAGGAAACACTCGCTGCATTCTTGGGAATGCCGCGCGCGCTGCTCTTTTCCACCGGGTACCAGGCCAATATCGGCGCGATCACCGCGCTCGCCGGAGCGGAGGACGCGGTCTTCTCCGACGCGCTCAATCACGCCTCGCTGATCGACGGCGTTCGGCTTTCGCGCGCCCAGGTCGTCCGTTACCCGCATGCCGACCTGAAATTTCTCGACAAGGCGCTGGCCGATTCGCGCGCGCGGGCGCGGCTGGTCGTGACTGACGGCGTGTTCAGCATGGACGGCGACATCGCGCCCCTGCCCCAATTGCTCGAATTGTGCGAACACCACGATGCCTGGCTTCTCGTCGACGATGCGCACGGGTTCGGGGTCGTCGGCCCCGACGGCCGGGGTTCGCCGGCGCATTTTGGCTTGCGCTCCCCGCGCATCGTGTACGTCGGGACGCTCGGCAAGGCGGCGGGCGTGGTGGGCGCATTCCTCGCGGGCGCCCCGGAAGTGGTGGAGACCGTGCTGCAGCGGGCGCGCACCTATATTTACACGACGGCCGGTCCCGCGCTCCTCGCTGCCGCGGTGGAGGCGAGCTTGAAGCTCTTTCTGGAAGAGGGGTGGCGCCGCGACCGATTGCGGCGTCTGACCGCGGCGCTCAAGCAGGGGCTGAGCGGGGCGGAAGTTCGGCTCGCGCCGTCCGACACGCCGATCCAGCCGCTCATCATCGGCGGCAATGCCGAGGCGGTAAGGCTAAGCGGAGAGCTGCGCGAGCGCGGCATTCTGGTTCCCGCCATCCGCCCGCCTACGGTGCCAGAAGGGACGGCCCGGCTGCGCATCTCGCTGTCAGCGGCTCACAGCGAAGAAGACGTTTCGGGGCTTGCCAGAGCGCTTCGCGAGGTGCTGGCGAGCGGAGCGGCGGTTCACGCCTGACCTTTGCGAGCGGGGGCGCGCAGCATGGCCCATGGTTTTTTCATCACCGGCACCGACACCGGTGTGGGTAAAACGGTCATCGCGTGCGCCTTGCTGCGGGCTTTTGCGGCGACGGGCAGGTCGGTGGTGGGCATGAAGCCCGTCGCAGCGGGGCAGGAAGGGGGCCGCTGGGCGGACGTGGAGGCGCTCGCCCGCGCGAGCACGGTACGCGCGCCGGCAGAGCTCGCCAATCCCTACGCTTTTCAGCCGGCGATCGCGCCGCACATCGCGGCCGAACTCGCACGGGTCGAAATCGATCTCGATGTTATCGCACGCGCCTGCGGCGAGCTCGCCCGGTTGGCCGACGTCGTAGTGGTGGAGGGCGTCGGAGGTTTCATGGTTCCGTTGAACGGGCGCCGGACCGGCGCCGACTTGGCCAAACTTCTGGGGCTTCCGGTGCTGCTCGTGATCGGCATTCGGCTCGGCTGCCTGAACCACGCGCTGCTGACGCGGCACTTCATCCGGAACTGCGGATTGCGCTGCGCAGGCTGGGTGGCGAATTGCAACCTGCCGGAGATGCCCTATCGCGACCAGAACATCCATGCGCTCGAGCAGCGCCTGGACTCTCCGCTGCTGGGTGTCGTGCCGTTCAGGCAGGATCCGTTCCCGGCTGCCGTCGCTCCATTTTTGTCCTTGGCGCCCCTGATGGAGGCGGCAACGTGAGCGCAAGCGCCGGCGGCAACCGCGCGATGCTCGAGCGCAGCCTGCGTGCGGTGTGGCATCCGTGCACGCAGATGAAACACCACGAGAGGCTGCCTCTGATGCCGATCAGCCGCGCCGAAGGGGTGTGGCTCCACGATTTCGAGGGCCGGCGAGTTCTCGACGCGATCGGCTCTTGGTGGGTGAATATTCTCGGCCACGGCAATGCGCGCATCAATGACGCGCTGCGCATGCAGCTCGAGACGCTGGAGCACGTCATGCTGGCGGGTTTTACCCACGCTCCGGTCGTCGAGCTCTCCGAGCGCCTTGCGAAGCTCGCGCCCGGCGGGCTCGGCCATTGCTTTTTCGGTTCGGACGGCGCCTCGGCCGTGGAGATCGCGTTGAAAATGAGCTTTCATTATTGGAGCAACGCCGGCCAATCTGGGAAGAGCCGCTTCACGACCCTCGCCAGCGGCTACCACGGCGAGACGCTGGGTGCGCTGTCGGTGACCGATATCCCGCTCTACCGCGAGACCTACGCGCCGCTTTTGCACCCGAGCTCGCAGGTGCCGTCGCCCGACTGGCGCCGCGCCGAGCCGGGCGAGACGCCTCTGGAGTACGCGCGCCGTTGCGCTCGTGCGCTCGAAACCCACTTCGAGCGAAACGCAGCGCAAACCGCCGCGCTCATCATCGAGCCCCTCGTGCAGTGCGCGGGCGGTATGGCCATGCACGACGCGGAGTATTTGCGCCGCGCCCGCGAGCTCTGCGATCGGTTCCGGGTTCACCTCATCGCCGACGAGATCGCGGTGGGTTTTGGCCGAACGGGCACCCTATTCGCCTGCGAACAGGCCGGGATCGCGCCGGATTTCCTGTGCCTGTCGAAGGGGATTACCGGCGGCTATCTTCCGCTCTCTGTCGTGATGACGAGCGAGCGCGTCTTCCAGGCCTTCTACGACGACGAGCTTGCACGTGGCTTTTTGCACTCGCATTCCTACACCGGCAACCCGCTCGCCTGCCGCGCGGCGCTCGCCGTGCTCGACATCTTCGAGGAAGACAAGGTGCTTGAGCGCAACCGACGAACGGCCGCTTACTTGAACGGTCGGGCGGAGGCGTTGCGATCCCATCCGCGGGCCGCCCATTTCCGGAACACCGGGATGATCTGGGCTTTCGACGTGCCCGAAGCCGGGCCGGGCTTCGCGCAGGACTTCTATCGGCGCGCGATCGAGGCGGGCGTTCTGCTGCGGCCCTTGGGAAACACGGTCTACTGGATGCCGCCCTACGTGATCGGCGAAGCCGACATCGATTTTCTCGTCGACACGGTGACGAGAAATCTCGAGGCTTGGGCGACATAGGACGCCGGAGCAAGCCGGCCCGGCTCGCCTGCCATCAACGCTACCGTGAATCAGGGAGAAACTGCTAGCCGATCACGCGGGCGACGCAATCGGCCACGTAGTCGATGTTCTTCGTATTGAGCGCGGCGACGCAGATGCGGCCGCTCTCGATCATGTACACGGCGAACTCCTCGCGCAGACGCACAACCTGCGCGCGAGACAGGCCCGAATAGGAGAACATGCCGCGCTGACGCTCGACGAAGGAGAAGTCGGCGTTGGGCACGCGCGCGCGCAGCTTTTCCACGAGCTGGCGGCGCATCTCACGGATGCGCTCGCGCATGTGGCCCAGTTCCCGCTCCCAGAGCGAACGCAGCTCGGGGGTAGTCAACACCGTCGCGACCACGCGGCCGCCGTATGTCGGCGGGTTGGAGTAGTTGGTGCGCACCACGCGCTTCAACTGGGACAGCACCCGCTCGGCCTCGTCGCCGCTCTGAACGACCACGGAGAGCGACCCGACACGCTCGCCGTACAGCGAAAGCGACTTGGAGAACGAGCTCGATACGAGCACGGGGATGCCCGCCCGGACAAAACTGCGCACGGCAGCGCCATCCGCGTCCAGTCCTTCTCCGAATCCCTGATAGGCGATGTCGAGGAACGGGATCAGGCCGCGCGAGCGGACCTCCTCGATGACGGTTTTCCATTGGTCGAGGCCAAGATCCACGCCGGTAGGATTGTGGCAGCAGGCGTGAAGCACCACGATGGAGCCGGCCGGCATGGCACGGATGGCGCCGATCATGCCATCGAAATCGAGACCGTGCGTCTTCGCGTCGTAGTACGGGTAGGTGCGCACCGTGAATCCGGCATTCTCGAACAAGCCGCGGTGGTTCTCCCAGCTCGGGTCGCTGATCCATGCTTCGGCCGTCGGTGCGATGCGGCGCAGGAAATCCGCGCCGACCTTCAGACCGCCGGTACCGCCAAGCGCTTGAACCGTGACGATAAGGCCTTCCTTATGTGCGCTCGAGTCCGCGCCGAACACCAGTTCCCGAACCGCGCGATCGTAGGCGGGCAATCCGTCGATCGGCAGGTAGCTGCGCGGCGTGGGCCGCTCAAGTATCTGCCGCTCCGCGCGGCGCACGCATTCGAGCACCGGCACCTGGCCGTCGTCGTCGTAGTAGACACCGACGCCCAAATTCACCTTTCTCGGGTTCCGGTCCAGGTTGAACGCTTCGGTGAGTCCCAGAATCGGGTCGCGCGGCGCCATTTCGATTCCGGCGAGCAGCGAAGGTGAGTGCGGGGCATTCATCGTGCTAGACTAAAAAATTTCGCGCCTTTGATTGTACCCGTGATTGCCACGTTTCCCAACAGCCCGTTCAAATTAAGCCAGGGATTCGCGCCTGCCGGGGACCAGCCCGAGGCGATCGAGAAGCTTGCCGAGGGCCTGCGCGACGGACTTTCCTACCAGACGCTGCTCGGCGTCACCGGTTCGGGCAAGACCTACACCATGGCGAACGTGATCGCCCGCCTGGGGCGGCCCGCGCTCGTGCTGGCGCCGAACAAGACCCTCGCCGCGCAGCTCTACGCCGAGATGCGCGAGTTCTTTCCCGAGAACGCGATAGAGTATTTCGTCTCGTACTACGATTACTACCAGCCCGAGGCCTATGTTCCCTCGCGCGATTTGTACGTCGAGAAGGACTCGAGCATCAACGAGCACATCGAGCAGATGCGTCTGTCGGCGACGAAGTCGCTGCTCGAGCGCGAAGATACAGTGATCGTCGCGACGGTGTCCTGTATCTACGGCATCGGCGACCCGGTGGACTATCACGGCATGATCCTGCACCTGCGCGAAAGGGAAAAATACCTGCAGCGGGACGTGATCGCGCGGCTGGCGGCGATGCAATACGAGCGCAATGAGCTGGAGTTCAAGCGCGGCACATTCCGCGTGCGCGGCGACGTGCTTGACGTATTCCCGGCCGAGAACTCGGAGACGGCTCTGCGTATCGCGCTGTCCGACGACGAGGTGGAGAGCCTAACCCTGTTCGATCCCCTCACCGGCCACGCGCACCAGCGTGTGCCGCGCTTCACCGTCTATCCCTCAAGCCACTACGTCACGCCGCGCGCGACGACGCTGCGCGCCGTCGAGGCGATCAAGATCGAGCTCGCCGAGCGCATCGACTTCTTCCAGAAGGCGGGCAAGCTGCTGGAGGCACAGCGCATCGAGCAGCGCACCCGGTTCGATCTGGAGATGCTGAGTGAGCTGGGGTTCTGCAAGGGCATCGAGAACTATTCGCGGCATCTTTCCGGCAGGAAGGAGGGCGAGCCGCCGCCGACGCTGATCGACTACCTGCCGCCCAGGGCGCTGATGTTCATCGACGAGTCACATGTCACCATCGGCCAACTCGGCGGCATGTATCGCGGCGACCGCTCGCGCAAGGAGAACCTCGTCAACTACGGATTTCGCCTGCCTTCGGCGCTCGACAACCGGCCGCTCAAGTTCGAGGAATTCGAGCGCGTCATGCGCCAGACCATCTTCGTTTCGGCGACGCCGGCCGCGTACGAGCGCGAAAAATCCGGCCAAGTGGTCGAGCAGGTAGTGCGGCCCACGGGGCTGGTCGATCCGCAGCTGGAAGTCCGGCCGGCCTCGACGCAAGTGGACGACCTGCTCTCGGAGATCAACCTGCGAGTGGCGCGGCGCGAGCGGGTGCTGGTGACAACGCTTACCAAGCGCATGGCGGAAGAGCTCACCGATTATCTCGCCGAGCACGGCGTGAAAGTGCGCTACCTGCACTCCGAGGTCGAGACGGTCGAGCGCGTCGAGATCATCCGCGACCTGCGCCTGGGCGAGTTCGACGTGCTGGTCGGCATCAACCTGCTGCGCGAAGGCCTAGACCTGCCGGAAGTGTCGCTGGTGGCGATCCTCGACGCCGACAAGGAGGGCTTCCTGCGCTCCGAGCGCTCGCTCATCCAGACCATCGGTCGCGCCGCGCGCCACATCAACGGCAGGGCGATCCTGTACGCCGACACGGTCACCGACTCGATGAAACGCGCCATCGGCGAGACCGAGCGCCGGCGCAGAAAGCAGGTCGAATACAACGAAAAGCGGGGCATTACCCCGATCGGCATCTCCAAGCAGGTGAAGGACATGATCGAGAGCGCCTACGATGTCCCGGACGCGCAGCTCCTGCTCAAGGCGGCGCAGGAGCAGGCGCGCTACCAGTCGATGTCGGAGAAGCAGCTCGCCCGAGAGATCAGGCAGCTGGAAAAGCAGATGCTCGAATACGCGCGCAATCTCGAGTTCGAGAATGCGGCTCAGGCGCGCGACCGGCTCGCCGAGCTGAAGAGGAGCTTCTTCGGGGCCTCGCCGGGCGACGAGGAACAAATCCGTGCCATCGGGTAGCGCCCGAGCCGGGGTGCCGCCATCTTCGGTGTTGTTCGTATGCACGGGCAACATCTGCCGCTCGCCAACTGCTGAGGCGATTTTCCGCAAGCTGACGGCCGACGCGGGGCTCGCGAAAGCGATTTTGGCCGACTCCGCCGGTACCCAGAGCTATCACCTCGGCGAGCCGCCCGATCCCCGCGCGCGGGCGGCCGCGGCGAGGCGCGGCTACGATTTGAGCGATCTGCGTGCGCGCAAGGTCGAGCGCGCGGACTTTCACAGCTTCAATCTGATCCTCGCCATGGACCGCGACCACCGCGAGGTCCTCGCGCGTATGGCGCCCCCTTCCGCGGGGCACAAGCTGCAGATGATGATGTCTTACGCGCGGCGCTTCCGCGATGCGGAGGTCCCGGATCCGTACTATGGCGGATCCCAGGGCTTCGAGCTGGTGCTCGACATGCTCGAGGACGCGTCGCGGGGACTGCTGGAGTCTTTGCTGAAGGCGACGGTGACCCGTTGAGGCGGGGTCGGTGGCGGGGTTCTCCCCGCCGCGTCCGCCGCTGTACGAAGCGCCGCCCGGGGCCTCTTGCGCTCCGCAGAGTTCGACTACTTCGGGTTCGAGGAGCCCTCTTTGCTCGCGGTCTCAACTTGAACGAGGGGCTCATTTAAATCGGCCGGCGGGGCGCGCCGTTCCCGTTTGGCGGGGGTGAACCCGGGCTTGGGCGCCGGTTCGACTGTAGTGCCGACACGGGTCTGCACCAGTTCGAGTCCGCTTTCCTTGAGCGCGCGTTCGATCTCGACCGGATCCGGTGCGCGCGGCGCGGGCTGAGGTTGCGGCGCTTCGGACGCTGCCACCATCACGGGTTCGCGCACGGGCTCGTGCAGTTCAGGAGCCTGCGGAGGGGGCGAAGAAAAGTCCATTGCGGCTGGCATCGCCGGCGCATCCGCTTGAACCGGAGGCGCGGGGCGCCGTTCCTCTCCTTGCCGTGTCCTGGGCTGACTGCCCCGGTTTTCACCGCGATCTCCCCGTTCTCCGCGCTCACCGCGGTCGCGTCCACCGCGCCGACGGCGCCGGCGTTCATGGTCGCCATCGCGCTGGTCCGGCGTCCCCAACTGCGGCGGGATGGGACGCTCGGGCTGGCGCTGCTCGGCGCGATCCATGGGTGCGCGCTCCTGGTGCTCGCCGCGCTGCGGCCGTTGCGCGCCGTTCGGACGATCGGGACGCTGCCGGTCGGGGCGGTCCAAACGCTGCGGCCGGTCGCCGCGCGTCTCGCGGTGCTCCTCTCGCCCCGGACGCTGCTGCGCACGGCCCTCGGCGCGGGCCCGGAAGCGGTCACGGTCGCCCCGGTCGCGACGCTCGAACCGGTCCGCGGGGGTCTCGCGGCGCGGCGCCGTCGCGGGCGGAGTGCGCGCGGGGGCCGTGCTGCCGCGCTTGAACCAACTGAAGATCCGTTCGATCATGCCCGGAGACCGCTTGACCGGTTGCGACGCTTGCGAACGTAGCGCGGCCACCGGCGCGGGCTGTTCCGGCGTAATGCCTTGCACCGCGGCCTGCTGGCGCGGCGGCCGCATTTCCTGGACTGCGGCGTCCTTGGTTTCCTCGTCGGCCGGCGCGGTGGCGAGGTTGTAGCTCGCCGGCAGCGCATCGGCCTGATTCAGGTCGTCATGGCGCAGGCGCTCCACCTTGTAGTTCGGCGTCTCGAGATGGGTGTTCGGGATCAGTACCACGTTCACCTTGAGCCGCGCCTCGATCAAGTGTATGTCGGCGCGCTTTTCATTGAGCAGGAACGTGGCAACGTCCACCGGCACTTGGGCGTGCACCGCGGCGCTGTTCTCCTTCATGGCCTCTTCCTGGATGATCCGGAGGATATGCAGCGCAGTCGATTCAGTGCCGCGAATGTGCCCGGTGCCGTTGCAGCGCGGGCAGGTGATGTTGCTGCCCTCGCCGAGCGACGGCCGCAGCCGCTGGCGCGAAAGCTCCATCAGCCCGAAGCGGGAAATCTTGCCCATCTGCACCCGCGCGCGGTCCAGCCGCAGCGCGTCGCGCAGCCGGTTTTCCACCTCGCGCTGGTTGCGCTGGTTTTCCATGTCGATGAAGTCGATGACGATGAGGCCCCCGAGGTCGCGCAGTCGCAGCTGGCGGGCGATCTCCTCGGCCGCTTCGACGTTGGTGTGGAAAGCCGTCTGCTCGATGTCATGTCCGCGCGTGGCGCGCGCCGAGTTGACGTCGATCGAGACGAGCGCTTCGGTATGATCGATTACGATGGCGCCGCCCGAGGGGAGCGACACCTGGCGCGAGTAAGCGGTCTCGATCTGATGTTCGATCTGAAACCGCGAAAACAGCGGCACGTCGTCGCGGTAGCGCTTGACCCGGTTGACATTGTCCGGCATGACGTTGCTCATGAACGCCACCGTCTGCTCGTAGATCGGATCGGTGTCGATCAGGATCTCGCCGATGTCGGGCTGGAAGTAGTCGCGAATGGCGCGGATGACGAGGCTGCCCTCCTGGTAGATGAGGAAAGGTGCAGGATTGAGAAGCTTGCCTTCGGGGTCTCGCACCGGCTCGGTCGCCTCGACGATCTTGCCCCAGAGTTTGAGCAGGTAATTGAGGTCCCACTGCAGCTCCTCGTAGGAGCGTGCGATACCCGCAGTGCGTCCGATGATGCTCATGCCCGAGGGCACGTCGAGCTTGTCCATGATGTCGCGCAGCTCGTCGCGGTCCTCGCCCTCGACGCGGCGCGACACGCCGCCGCCGCGCGGATTGTTGGGCATCAGCACGAGGTAGCGACCCGCGAGGCTGATGAAGGTGGTCAGCGCGGCGCCCTTGTTGCCGCGCTCGTCCTTCTCGACCTGGAGGATCAGTTCCTGGCCTTCATGGAGCGCGTCCTGGATACGGGCGCGGCCGACGTCGATGCCGGGCTTGAAGTACTGCCGCGCGACTTCCTTGAAGGGAAGAAAGCCGTGGCGCTCGGTGCCATAGTCCACGAACGCGGCTTCGAGGCTGGGCTCGACCCGGGTAATGACACCCTTGTAGATGTTGCTTTTTCTTTGTTCTTTCGCGGCCGATTCGATGTCGAGGTCCACGAGCTTCTGGCCATCGACGATCGCGACACGGAGTTCCTCGGCCTGCGTCGCATTGAAGAGCATGCGCTTCATTAATTTGTTCTCCCGCGCGCGCGGGCAGGACAAACCAAGAGCCTGGTTGTTCAGGCTAGCTTCGCATTATCAATCTCTTGATCATGTGAACGCGGTAATTTGGCTTGTCGGATCGAGTCGCTGCGGAGCAGGACCCGGAAAAATCTGCCGATATGCTGTGGGCGCGCTGTTCAATTACTATCACTGGTTGGATAACCAAACCGCCTTTGCCGGCTTCGGGTTCATGCGCTCGCCAATCTGGACTTTGCCGTTAGTAGCGGTGGAACCGGGGACACGTTAGCCACGCTTGTCTGGGGGGCGGAATCGCACCGCCGTACGTACAAGCAGCCGTCCCGCAACCGAAGCAGCGGGCAGATCATAAACAAAATGAAGGATTTAAGCAATGCCTCCCTGGTCGAGGTCGATAGCGCGAGCGAAGGCCAGCGGGTGGACAACTTCCTGCTGCGGGTCTGCAAGGGGGTGCCCCGCAGCCATATCTACCGCGTCCTGCGCACCGGCGAAGTGCGCGTGAACAGCCGTCGTGTGGACGCCACTTACCGGCTGCAGCCCGGTGACCGGGTTCGCATTCCGCCGGTGCGGCTCGCCGAGCGCGCGCAGAGACCGGCTCCGACGCCTACCGAGTTCCCGGTGATCTACGAGGACGACGCGCTGCTGATCGTGGACAAGCCTGCGGGAGTCGCCGTGCACGGCGGCAGCGGCGTGAGCTTCGGCGTGATCGAGGCGCTGCGAGCAGCGCGGCCGCGGTCGAAGTTCCTCGAGCTTGCGCATCGCCTGGACCGCGAGACCTCCGGATTGCTCGTGCTGGCCAAGAAGCGCTCGGCGCTGACCGGAATGCACGCGGCGCTGCGCGAGGGAAGGGTGCGCAAGCGCTATCTGGCGCTGGTCAAGGGCGAGTGGAAGGACGACAAACGCCGGGTCGACCTGCCGCTGAAGAAATACATGACGCGCGAAGGCGAGCGGCGGGTCAGCGTCGACCGGGCCGGGCGAAAATCACAGACCGTGTTCCGGCGGGAGCGCGGATTTCGCGGATACACGCTGCTTTCGGCCGAGCTTTTGACGGGGCGCACGCACCAGATTCGCGTGCATCTCGCTCACCTCGGATTTCCGATAGCGGGCGACGACAAGTATGGGGATTTCGAGCTCAACCGCGCCCTGGCTAAGCGCGGCCTGAAGCGAATGTTCCTGCACGCTCAAGAGCTCGAGCTCGAGCACCCGGTCTCCGGCGCGACGCTGAAGCTCGCCTCGCCCTTACCCGAGGCGCTTGCACCCTTTCTGGATTTGCTCGCAACATGACGCCGCGCCGCTTCGGCGTCCATCCGAAAAGGGACCTCGTCGCGCTGAAATCGCTCGCCTGCGTTGACAGTATCGAGGAGCTGAGACGGTGGCTGACACGGAACGCGTGATCTGCTCAAGCGGCGACCTGGTCGACTCGGGCGACGGGGTGCGCTTCGAGGTGGAAGTGGAGGGCAAACGCGAGCCGGCGTTCGCGATCCGCTGCGAGGGGCGCGTGTACGCCTACCTCAACCGCTGCGCCCACATGCCGATGGAGCTGGACTGGAAGCCGGGCAAGTTTTTTGATGTCTTCGGCCTGGTTTTGATATGCTCGACGCACGGAGCGACCTATCAGCCGAACACCGGAAGATGTTTGGGCGGGCCGTGCTTCGAGCGCGGCCTGGTTCCGGTCGCCGTCGAGGAGCGGGACGGCCGGGTTTTCTTGAAGGACCATCCGAATGGCAGAAGGTAACTGGGAACGGGACGTGATCGAGAAGCTGGCGTTTGCCACGCTCAGAGAACAGCGTCGTTCGCGCCGCTGGGGCGTATTTTTCAAGCTGCTCGGCTTCGCGTATCTCACCCTTTTCCTGTTGATCGCACTCGACTGGCGCGGCGAGGACGGCCTGACTTCGGGCAAGCACACGGCGCTGGTGGAGGTGGTGGGCGTGATAGATCCAAAAGGCGACGCCAGCGCCGACCGAGTTACCGCCGCGTTGCAGAGCGCGTTCAAGGACAAGAATACCCAGGGTGTGGTGCTGCGCATCAACTCCCCCGGCGGCAGCCCGGTGCAGGCCGGGATCATCTACGACGAGATCCGCCGCCTGCGCGGCTTGTATCCCAATATTCCCATGTACGTGGTGGTCGAGGACATTTGCGCATCGGGCGGTTACTACATCGCCGCCGCCGCGGACAAGATCTACGTGGACAAGGCGAGCATCGTCGGCTCGATCGGGGTGATCATGGACGGCTGGGGGTTCACCGGCACCATGGAGAAGCTGGGCGTTGAGCGGCGCGCGCTCGTTTCCGGGGAGAATAAAGCGTTCCTCGATCCGTTTTCGCCGGTCGATGAGAAGCAAAAGCGCCACGCCCAATCGATGCTGGACGAAATCCACAAGCAGTTCATCGACGTGGTCAGGAGGGGTCGCGGCAAGCGGCTCAAAGAAAACCCCGATTTGTTTTCCGGCTTGCTATGGACAGGGGCGAGAAGCGTCGAGCTGGGGCTCACCGACGGTTTCGGCAGCGTCGACTTTGTCGCGCGGGAGGTGATCAAGGCCGAGGATATCGTCGACTTCACTCAGAAGGAGAACATTGCCGAGCGTTTTGCCAAGCGCTTTGGCGCGACGATGGCGAACGCATTCGCCAAAGTGCTGGTGCACGGGCAATTCAGCGTGCGTTGATATCCTGCGCTATTTCTCGGTCAGAAACAGAAATACCGTTGGCCGTCCCTTAAGTTTGGGCGTTTCCTTACACCAAGCGGCGACCCGCTGCGTGTGCACCGACTCCGATTCGAGCGTCAAATCCGCGGCGACGCACACGAGCGTGGCCGGATCGAGCGTGCGCAGCATTGCCGCCAGAGTTCGTTCGTTGCGGTAAGGCGTTTCGATTAGGATCTGCGTTTGGTGGAGCCGCCGCGACTGGCGCTCGAGCTCTCTCAACGCAGCGGAAAGTTCGGTCTCCGCGACCGGAAGATATCCGTGAAAGGCGAAGCGCTGGCCGTCGAGACCGGAGGCGGCGAGCGCGAGCAAAAGCGAGGAAGGACCGGTGAGCGGGACGACGCGCACGCGGCGCTCGTGGGCGAGGCGCACGAGCGCCGCCCCCGGGTCCGCGATCGCGGGGAGGCCGGCTTCGGACAGCAGACCGGCATCGCGGCCCGCGAGCACCGGTTCGAGCAATGCGGCAACGTCGCCGGGCTGCGTGTTGTGATCGAGTCGCATGATGTGGATGCTCCGCAGTGACCGCGCTGCGCCCACGCGTTTCAGAAAATTGCGCGCCGACTTCGGGTTCTCGGCGATGACATAATCCAGTGACCGGGCGCGTTCCAAGACCGCGGCGGGAATGACCGCGTCGGGTGGCGCGTCGCCCAGCGTGTTGGGCAAGAGATAAAGCGAGCCTCTCGGATCAGACGACATCCAGGCCTTGCTCGTGCAGTAGATCCACCAGCGCGATCAGCGGCAGACCGACGAGCGCATTCGGATCCTCGCCATCTATCTTCGCGATCAACGTTATGCCAAGGCCTTCGAATTTTGCGCTGCCCGCGCAATCGTAGGGCTGCTCGCGAGCAAGGTAGCGCGCGATGACGCCCTCGTCGATCTCGCGGAAAGTAACGCGGCATGGAACCACGCAGGTCCGGCTGGCGCCGCTGGCGGTGTTGTGAACGCATACCGCGGTGTAGAACACCGCCTCACGGCCGGATAGGGCGCGAAGCTGGCGCACGGCATTTTCGTGTTTGCCGGGCTTGCCGAGCACCTCGCCGTTTATGACGGCGACTTGGTCGCAGCCGATGATGAGCGCGTCGCGAAAACGGCCGGCGACGGCCCGCGCCTTGGCTTCGGCGAGGCGCCGGGCCATGACCTCCGGCGCTTCCCCGCGACGGCGCTCCTCCGACACGCGGGGATCTGCGACGGAGAAGGGCACCCCCAAGCGTTCTAGAAGCCCGCGGCGGTAACGCGAGGTCGAGGCGAGAACGAGTTGCATGTGCAGAGAGCGGGAAAAACCTAGCTCCGGCATTGTTCCGCCGTGAGCTTTTCCTGCCGCGCGATGGCTGCGTCGCGCTCTGCGTCGTTCATGTAGACCCGCTCGCCCTTTTCGTTCAGCGTGTAGCTCCGACCGCTCTGCTTCAGCCGCGCGAGCAAATCACGCTGCTGCTTGCATTGCTCTTGGCGCCTCGCGGCGTCCTGTTTTTGTTTTTCGTCTGCCGTGTCTGCCTGGATTTTGCGTTGGCGAAACGCGCGGTCTTTTTGCTGCCAGTCCTCAGCGGGGCTCGCAGCGCCCGGACCGGGCGTTCCGAGCTTGTTCGGGACCTCGCTTGCTTTCTTGCCCTGCGGCGGTCGCTCCCCGTAGTGCGTCACGCCTTTCTCATCCACCCACTTGTACACTTGGGCTGACGCCGACGCGGCGATGGCCATCAAGGCGAAAAAGTGAACTAACGCTCTGAACAACTTGGAATTTCTTTTGACACTAAGGAGCAAACATAATATCATGCGCCCCTTATGTCGCAAGCGGGGGTGATCGACGGCCTCCAATTTGCCCGTGGCGCGCTGGAACGGCGAGGTTTACTGGGCATGGAGCACCTGCCGCGGCTTGCGCAAATGCAGTGCTCAACCGACGGTTTGGGGTACTTTTTGCGCGGCGGCATGACGAGCGAGGGAAAGCCGTTCTTGCGGATCTCCGTCGGCGGAAGCGCGCAGCTCGTTTGCCAACGTTGCCTCGGTGTGCTCCAGGTTCCCCTCGCGCTTGACGTCGAGCTCCAACTCACCGAAAGCCTGCGAGAGATAGCTGAAGCAGACGACGATGTCGAGCGGGCGCTGGCGTCCCGGACGATGAAAATCGAACAGCTCGTGGAGGATGAAGTGATCCTGGCTTTGCCCATGGTGCCGCGGCACGAAACGTGCGCATCGGCCGGACCCGCGACGCAGGCGAGAACATCACCGTTTGGCGCGCTCGCGGCACTCAACCGCGGCGGCGCGCAAAAATAGGAGCGGCTTCCCGTCGAAGCCGCGTGACTACAACCGGTTTGAAGGAGTGTCAACATGGCAGTCCAGCAAAACAAGAAGTCCCCCTCGAAGCGCGGCATGCATCGCGCTCACGATTTCCTTGCCAACCCCGCGCTCGCGGTCGAACCGACCACCGGCGAGGTGCATTTGCGCCACCATATCAGCCCAAGCGGCTACTACCGCGGCAAGAAGGTCGTCAGGACCCGAGGCGAATAAATCGCCTCCGGCGGAGAAATGGGCGGATCGCAACCCGCCCGGGTGAGCGAAGCAGGGACGCTTCGGGCGACGCCATATGGACATCACCGTAGCCGTTGACTGCATGGGCGGCGACCACGGCCCGCACGTCACCGTGCCGGCGGCGCTCAACTTCCTGAAGTCTAACCCGGACGTCGACGTCGTCCTCGTGGGCTTGCGCGACGCAATCGAGGCCGAGCTGAAGGCGCGTGGCGCGAAGCCCGGTCCGCGATTGCGCGTGCATCACGCGAGCGAAGTGGTGCTCATGGACGAGTCGCCGGCAGTTGCGTTGCGCAACAAGAAAGATTCGTCGCTGCGCATCGCGGTTGAGCTCGTCAAAAACGGGGAAGCCCAGGCCTGCGTCAGCGCCGGCAACACGGGCGCGCTGATGGCGATTTCCCGCTTCGTGCTTAAGACGCTTCCCGGGATCGACCGTCCCGCAATCATTTCCGCGCTGCCCACCCTGCGCGGCAGCAGCACCTACGTGCTCGATCTCGGCGCCAACGTCGACTGCGGACCGGAGCATCTGCTGCAGTTCGGCATAATGGGCGCGACGCTCGTAGCTGCGGTGGAGCACAAAGACCGGCCGAGCGTGGGGCTTCTCAACATAGGCGAGGAGGAGATCAAGGGCAACGAAGTGGTGAGGCGCGCCGCGGAGCTGCTGCGAGAAAGCGACCTGAACTTCATCGGCAACGTCGAGGGCGACGGCATTTACAAGGGGGAGGCCGACGTGGTGGTGTGCGACGGTTTTGTCGGAAACGTCCTGCTCAAGACATCCGAAGGCCTCGCGCAGATGGTGCGCAGTTTCCTGCGCCAGGAATTCATGCGCAGCGTGCTCACCAAATTCGCCGGTGTGGTCGTAATGCCGGTGCTGTACGCGTTCCGCAAGCGCGTTGATCCTCGCCGATACAACGGCGCAACCCTGCTCGGGCTGAAAGGGATCGTGGTGAAGAGCCATGGATCGGCCGACATCTTCAGCTTCGAGCGCGCGCTCGAGCGCGCTATGGAAGAAGTGCGCAACGAGGTGCTGCATCGTCTGATGCGGCGCTTCGGCGCTCCCGAACCGGTCGAGGCAAGTTGATTTATTCGCGTATCGCCGGAACGGGCGGCTATCTGCCCGAGAAGATCGTGACCAACGACGATCTGTCCAAACGCATGGACACCTCGGACGAGTGGATCCGCGTGCGCACCGGCATCCGGCAGCGCCATATCGCCGAGCCCTCGCAGGCTTCAAGCGATCTCGGCGCCGAGGCGAGTCGCCGGGCGATCGCCGCCGCAGGCACGTCGCCGCAAGAGATCGATCTCATCATCGTCGCCACGGCCACGCCCGACTACATCTTTCCGAGCACCGCTTGCATCATGCAAACGAAGCTCGGAATCAAGGGTTGCGCCGCTTTCGACATGCAGGCGGTCTGCAGCGGATTCGTCTACGCGCTGGCCATGGCGGACAAATTTATCCGGTCCGGAGAGCACCGCTGCGCGCTGGTGGTCGGCACAGAGGTGTATTCGCGCATTCTCGACTGGAACGACCGGGGTACGGCGGTGCTGTTCGGCGACGGTGCTGGCGCAGTGGTCCTGAAGGCCGATTCAAGACCCGGCATTCTCGGCAGCGTGCTGCACGCCGACGGCTCGTACGCCGATATCCTTTCGGTGCCCGGCAACGTCTGTGGCGGAAAGATTATCGGTTCGCCTTTTCTGCAGATGGACGGGCAAGCGGTGTTCAAATTTGCTGTCAAAGTGCTGGATGACGTGGGCCGGGAAACTTTGGCGCAATGCGGACTGACCACCGCGGACATTGACTGGCTCATTCCGCACCAGGCGAACGTGCGCATTCTCGAAGCCACGGCAAAAAAGCTCGGAGTGAGTTTATCGAAGCTGATCGTCACGGTGGACATCCATGGCAACACTTCGGCAGCGTCGGTGCCGCTTGCGCTCGACCTCGCTGTTCGCGACGGACGCATCAAGCCCGGGCACAAGGTCATGCTGCAGGGAGTCGGCGGCGGATTCACTTGGGGCGCCGCGCTGGTGGAGATGTAGTCGACGTGAAACTTGCCATGGTTTTCCCCGGGCAGGGATCGCAGTCGGTGGGGATGCTCGCAGGGTACGGCGACATGCCGGCGATCCGCGGGACGTTGGCGGAGGCCTCCGATGTGCTGAAACAGAATCTGGCCAAACTGATTACAGAAGGGCCGGCCGAGGAGCTCAACCTCACGGTCAACACTCAGCCGGTCATGGTTACGGTGGGAATTTGCACCTGGCGGGCATGGTTGGAGCTCGGCGGTGCGGAACCTTCTCTCGCGGCCGGTCACAGCTTGGGCGAATATACGGCGCTGGTGGTCGCCGGCGCGATCTCTTTTGCCGATTGCCTTCCTCTCGTGCGCCTGCGCGGCCAGGCCATGCAGGAGGCCGTGCCGCAGGGACAGGGCGCGATGGCGGCGATCCTTGGTCTGGACGATGACGCGGTATGTGCCGCCTGTGCCGAGACGGCGCGTGGCGAGGTCGCCGAGGCGGTGAACTTCAATGCACCCGGACAAGTGGTAATCGCCGGAAACGCGGGCGCCGTGCAACGTGCGGTCGAGGCAGCGAAGGCGCGCGGGGCGAAACGCGCCATCATGTTGTCCGTGAGCGCCCCGTTCCATTCCTCGCTGATGGCGCCGGCAGCTTCGCGATTGCGCGCAGCGCTTGACCACATTAAGGTCAGTCCACCGCGTATCCCGGTAATCCACAACGTCGACGTGAAAAGCCATACGGATGCCGCCGCGATCAAGGACGCGCTGGTGCGGCAAGCCGACCATCCGGTGCGCTGGGTCGAGTGTGTGAAGGAGATGGCGGCGCGTGGCGCCACGCACCTGTTCGAGTGCGGTCCGGGAAAGGTGCTGGCACCGCTCGCGAGGCGCATCACGGGAGGGCTCGAGGGCCGCGCGCTTGCCGACCGGGCGGGTATCGAACAAGGCTTGCACCTGTTCAGGGCGGCGGAATGGAACTGAACAACCAGATTGCGCTGGTTACCGGAGCGTCGCGCGGGATCGGCCAGGCGATCGCTGTGGCGCTCGGCGCTCGGGGCGCGACCGTTGTCGGCACCGCTACGACGGACGCCGGTGCTCAAGCCATCACGGAATATCTCGCCGGTGCGCGGGTGCGGGGGAAGGGAGCACGGCTCGACGTGAAGGACACGGCCCGCATCGACGCCGTAATCGCCGAAGCGGAGCAGGCTTACGGCAGCATATCCATTCTCGTTAACAATGCCGGAATTACGCGGGACAATCTTGCGATGCGCATGAAGGAAACCGAGTGGGATGCAGTGATCGATACCAATCTCAAATCCGTGTTCTGGCTTTCAAAAGCTGTATTGCGAGGCATGATGAAAGCACGCTCCGGCCGCATCATCAACATCAGCTCCGTGGTGGGCTCGAGCGGCAACGCCGGACAGATCAATTACTCTGCGGCAAAGGCCGGTATCGGCGGAATGACCCGGTCGCTCGCGCGGGAAATAGGCAGTCGCGGCATCACGGTCAACTGCGTCGCGCCGGGTTTCATCGACACCGACATGACGCGCGCGCTGCCGCATGCCCAGCGCGACGCGCTGCTCCAGCAAATTCCGCTGGGTCGCCTCGGAACGCCCGAAGAGGTCGCCGCGGCGGTCGCGTTCCTCGCCTCGCCCCAAGCCGCCTTCATCACTGGCGTGACGCTGCACGTCAACGGCGGCATGTACATGAGCTGAATGGATTTTCCGGGAGTAGAGGCGATTCTGCTACAATCCGCACCTCCCGAACTTTGACTCCACCAAAATAAGGGGAAGGAGCCTGCAAATGGAAAACGTTGAACAACGCGTGAAGAAAATCGTCGCGGAGCAGCTCGGTGTGAACGAAGCGGAGATCAAGAACGAGTCCTCTTTTGTCGATGACCTTGGCGCCGACTCGCTCGACACGGTCGAGCTGGTGATGGCTCTTGAAGAGGAGTTTGAGACCGAAATCCCGGACGAGGAAGCGGAAAAGATCACTACCGTTCACCAGGCGATAGACTTCGTCAGGACCCACGCCAAAAAGGCCTGATTGCCTCAGCGACCGGAGTCGAATTGAGTCGCCGTCGTGTCGTCGTCACCGGTTTGGGAAATGTCTGTCCGGTCGGCAATACCGTTGCGGAAGCCTGGTCAGCCATCCTAGCCGGTAAATCCGGCATCACCCGCATTACACGGTTCGACCCGACGCCGCTCTCATCGCAGATCGCCGGCGAAGTCAAGAATTTCGATGTCGCCGCCTATCTTTCGCCGAAGGAGGCGCGGCGCATGGACCGCTTCATCCATCTTGGCATGGCGGCCGGAGTCCAAGCGATCAAGGATTCCGGGCTCGAAGTGAATGCGACCAATGCCGCCCGCATCGGTGTCAATATCGGCTCGGGCATCGGCGGTCTGCCGATGATCGAGGAGACGCACAACGAACTGCTGAAGGCCGGACCGCGCAAAATCTCTCCGTTTTTTATTCCCAGCACGATCATCAACATGATCTCCGGGAATTTGTCGATCCTGTACGGGCTCAAGGGCCCCAACCTAGCCATGGTGACTGCTTGCACTACGTCCGCACATTGCATAGGGGAGGCCGGCCGCCTGATCGAATACGGCGACTGCGATGTCATGGTGGCAGGCGGCGCGGAGTCAACGGTCACCTTGCTTACGGTAGGTGGCTTTGCCGCGGCGCGGGCGCTCTCGACCCGTAACGACGATCCCGCGACAGCGAGCCGGCCTTGGGACAAGGATCGCGACGGTTTTGTGCTGGGCGAGGGGGCCGGAGTCGTGGTGCTCGAGGAGTACGAGCACGCAAGGCAACGCAGCGCAAGAATCTACGCCGAGCTCGTCGGTTACGGGATGAGCGGCGATGCCTATCACATGACCGCGCCCCAGGAAGACGGCGATGGCGCGGCTCGCTGCATGGTCAACGCGCTCCGCAACGCGGGCCTCAACAAGGAAGACGTCGACTATATCAATGCCCACGGTACTTCGACGCCGCTGGGCGACGTGGCGGAGACCGTGGCGGTAAAGCGCTGCTTCGGCGACCATTCAAAGAAGCTCGCGATCAGTTCGACCAAGTCCATGACGGGGCATTTACTCGGGGCGGCCGGCGGGGTCGAAGCGGTATTCTCGATCCTGGCCATACGCGATCAGGTTGCTCCCCCGACCGCCAACCTGTTCAATCAGGATCCCGCTTGCGACCTCGACTACGTTCCCAACGAGGCGCGGCGCATGCCGATTCGGGCTGCGCTCTCCAATTCGTTCGGGTTCGGCGGAACCAACGGCACGCTGATCTTCAAGCCGGTTTGAGCCTCTCCTGTCCCGAGGCGCCGAGCGGGGTGAATGGTCTCTTGCTTAGCTCTGTGTCCGCGATCTGACGGTGCCTGTTGCCGATATGCTGCGGGTCGAGTTCAGGCCCTCGTTCCTGCTGGCAGGTCTCTTGGGCCTTGTCCACAGCTCCGCGCTGGCAGCAACGTGGGTCAGCCTTGCCGGCTGGCCGCTTTACCTGCTCTTCGCAGGAATCCTGATTTCCGCCGTGACCTGCGTTTTTTCAGCGCTGCACAGATCGGCCAGGGCCGCAGTGTCCCTGGAAGTCCATGCAGACGGACGTGCCGCGTGGCGCGACCGCAAAGGCGACTGGCACCAGGCGCGGCTGGGCCAAGATCACTTTGTATCGGTTCCGCTGCTGGTGATCGGCCTCAGCGGGTCGGAGCTGCAGCGCAAACGGATCGTGCTCCTGCCTGACTCGGCTTCGATCGACGACTTGCGGCGCCTGCGGGTTTGGCTGCGCTGGCGCGGTGAAACCGACTCAGGAAAAGCCGGGGACACCGGGCGAGTCTGAATAACCCTATAACGGCCTGAACTATTTCAGAAGTCATGAGTCTGTAGCTGCAGGGCCAAGTCGGATCCAGCAAGCGCTGGGGTATACTGGCCGCCGCCTGTGGATAACTTCAAACAGAAGCGCGGCAGCGCTTCATCAGGGAAGGCGGCGGATGGTTGACCGGGATCTCGACTGGCAACTGGTCGAGCGGGCCCAGCGGGGTGACAAGCATGCGTTTGAGCTGCTGGTGTCGAAATACCAGCGAAAGCTGGCGCGGCTGCTGGCCCGGTTTATCCGGGACCCGACAGAGGTCGAAGATGTTGCGCAGGAGGCGTTCATCAAGGCGTACCGTGCATTGTCTTCATTTCGGGGTGACAGCGCCTTTTATACGTGGTTATACCGGATCGGAATCAACACCGCCAAGAACTACCTGGTGGCGATGGGGCGGCGGGTTCCGACCACGACGGAGTTCGATTCGGCGGACGCCGAGGGGTTCGAAGAGGGCGATCAACTGCGCGACATCAACACGCCCGAGAGCGTGCTGATGTCCAAGGAGATCGCGAATACCGTCAACGATACCCTGACGCAGCTGCCCGAGGAATTGCGCAATGCCATCACCCTGCGCGAGATTGAAGGCTTGAGTTATGAGGATATTGCGGCCATCATGAATTGTCCGATCGGCACGGTCCGGTCGAGAATATTCCGCGCCCGCGAGGCGATCGCTGCAAGGCTGCGGCCCTTGCTTGAGACGCGAAAGGATCGAAGGTGGTGAACCATGAAAGAAAAACTGTCGGCGCTGATTGACGGCGAATTGCGCGGTGAAGATCTTCACGCGCAGCTCGGATGGCTTAAGACCGACGCGGAGTTGCGCCGCGTCTGGGACACCTACCATCTCATCGGCGACGCGCTCCGAGGCCATCTCAGCCCGGATTTCAGCGTTCGCGTCGCGGCCCGTCTCCTCCACGAACCGATCCTTGTTGCGCCGCAAAGAGCGACCGCGCTCATCAGACGCATAGCTTGGTACGCGGTTTCCGCAGCCGCGGGCGTTGCCGCGGTGGCCATGGTCGTATGGACCGCGTTGCCGAACATGCAGCCGCAGGCTCAGATTGCCGCCGGCCCGGCTGTCGCGGTGCCGGCGGTCACGGTCACCTCCGCAACGCCGGGCGTGCCAGTCACGGAAGCGGGACTGCGCCTAACGGCAGCCGAGGTGGAGAATTATCTGCTCGCGCACCAGCCTTATTCCCATACCAGCACCTTGCAGGGCGTCGCGCCCTATGTTCGTACGGTCTCCGACGAACGCGAAGCCGAGAAAAAATGAGACTTTCGCGGGCACTGCGTCTGCTCCTGCCTGTGAGGGCTTTGCCGTTCCTGTTGCCGGTGTCCGCGGCGATTGCGCAGACCGATGCCTCCGCGCTGCAATGGCTCCAGCGCATTTACTCAGCGACGCAGCAGCTCAACTACACCGGCACCTTTGTGTACCAACACGGGCAGCAGGTGGAAACCTCCCGCATTACTCACCTTGTAGACAGGGCCGGGCCGCGCGAAAAGCTCGAAACCCTGGACGGCGTTCCGCGCGAAATCATCCGCACGCGGGACGAGATCGTGTGCTACTTGCCGGCGAGCATGACAGTAAAAATCGACAAACAGCCTGGCCAGCCGGTGTTTCCCGCGATCTTGCCGGAGCAGTTCAAGGATCTCTCCGAGAACTATTTCGTCAGAAAAGGGGAGGTCGAGCGCGTCGCGGGCTACAGCTGCCAACTCGTTGTGCTCGAGCCGAAGGACCACATGCGCTACGGGCACAGGCTGTGGGCGGACCTGAGGACCGGCATGCTTCTCAAGGCGAAGACCGTTGATGAAAAGAACGAAGTCCTTGAACAGTTCGCGTTTACCCAGCTCCAGATCGGCGGCCACATCGATCGCGACAGACTCAAGCCGGATTTTCCCCGAAGCCGAGAATGGCGCATCGAAAATTCCAGCGCGACCCGGGCGAATCTCTCCGAATCCGGTTGGACGTTGCGTTCAAGTCCGCCGGGATTTCGCACGGTAACCGAGCTTACCCGCACGCTGGGCGAGACCCGCGGCGTCGGCCATATGGTTCTGTCCGACGGACTTGCGGCGGTGTCGGTGTTCATCGAGTCGGCGACAAGCAAGCACCCGGCGCCCCGACCGGGACTCGTGCGTCAGGGTGCCATCAACGTCTATATTCGCCAGGTCGGCAGCCATTGGGTTACCGTGGTCGGCGAAGCCCCCGCAGAGAGCGTAAAATACATCGCAAACGCGGTGGAATACCGCAGGTAAAGGGTTTAACTGCGATGCTCCCGCCCCTGCGGCGCGCTTCCGCGTTCGTGCCGTGCGGTTCCCGCGATTTAGCGCTCAAGGACCTGAAGATGGCCAGACGATTTTTCGTTTTCCTGTTGCTGTGGGTTCCGCTCGTCTCATTTGCGCAGGGACGGGAACTCCCCGATTTCACCGATCTGGCTGAAAGACAGGGCCCCGCGGTCGTCAATATCAGCACTACTCAGGTGCGCGAGCGCCGCAGCACGCCGCAGATGCCGAACATCGAGGAAGATGATCCTTTCTACGATTTTTTCCGGCGCTTCGTGCCGCGTCAGCCGGGTCCGGGACAGGGTCCGCGCGATCTCGAGAGTCGCTCGCTCGGCTCGGGCTTCTTCATCAGCGCTGACGGCTACATCCTGACCAATGCCCACGTGGTCGATTCGGCCGACGAGATCACGGTGCGCCTCACCGACAAGCGCGAATTCAAGGCGCGCGTGATCGGCGCCGACAGGCGCACGGACCTGGCACTGATAAAGATCGAAGCGTCCGGGCTGCCGGCAGTGCGCTTCGGCGATCCGAACCGGCTCAAGGTCGGAGAATGGGTGGTGGCAATCGGCTCGCCGTTCGGATTCGACAACACCGTCACGGCCGGCATCGTCAGCGCGAAAGGGCGGAGCTTGCCGCAGGAAAATTTCGTCCCGTTCATTCAAACCGATGTCGCCATCAACCCCGGCAACTCCGGCGGGCCCCTTTTTAATCTGCGCGGCGAGGTGGTCGGGATCAATTCGCAGATCTACAGCCGCACCGGCGGCTTCATGGGGCTGTCGTTCGCCATTCCCATCGACGTCGCGATGGACGTGCAGAGTCAGTTGCGCCAGTTCGGCCGCGTCAGCCGCGGACGCATCGGCGTGGTGATCCAGGAGGTCTCAAAGGAACTCGCCGATTCGTTCGGTTTGGCGAAGCCGGCCGGTGCGCTCGTCAACGCGGTCGAGAAGGGCGGCCCGGCCGAGAAGGCCGGCGTCGAAACGGGCGACATCATTCTCAAGTTCGACGGCAAGACCGTGTCGAATTCGAGCGAGCTTCCGCGCATCGTCGGCAGCACCAAGCCGGGCAGCAGGTCGAGCATGGAAATCTGGCGCAAAGGCTCCACCCGGGAGATCACGGTGACCGTGGGCGAACTGCCCGAGGATCGCGTGGCGAGCCGCGGCGAGCGCCGCAGCCGGCCGGTCGAACAGGCCGCGAACCGGCTTGGTTTTGTCGTCAGCGATCTGACCGTGGAGCAGAAGCGCGACCTTAAAGTCAACGGCGGCGTGATCGTGGAGGACGTTCGCAACAACCGCCGCGCCGATGTCCGCGCCGGGGACGTTATTACCGCGGTCACAAGCAAAGGCCAGACCACCGAGCTTAAATCGGCCGAACACTTCAACAAGTTGCTCGCCCAACTGGAGCGTAATGTCACGATCACTTTGCACGTACGACGCGGCGCGAGCAACCTGTTCGTGACTGTCAAAGGCGAAAGTGCTCCGGGCTAGCGCGGCTTCGCCGATATCCTGGGCAGGCGAGGGGCCCCGCCGCTCCTGATGCACGGAGAAGCCGACCTGTGCGGTTACCGGTACGACGCGGAGGCGTTCGCGGCGTACGTCGCCGGAATGGGCTAAGATTCAATGCCTTGTGTTTGAAAAGGTGCTCAGCGGCACCTTTTTTTATAATCGCGCGGCCCCATGAAACACATCCGCAACTTTTCGATCATTGCGCATATCGATCACGGCAAATCTACGCTCGCCGACCGCTTCATCGAGCGCTGCGGCGGGTTGTCCGAGCGCGAGATGTCCGAGCAGGTACTCGACTCGATGGATTTGGAGCGCGAGCGAGGCATTACCATCAAGGCGCAGACCGCGGCGCTCCAGTACACCTCGCGCGACGGGAGGACCTACAACTTGAATCTCATCGACACGCCGGGCCATGTCGATTTCTCCTACGAAGTGTCGCGGTCGCTCGCCGCGTGCGAAGGGGCGCTGCTGGTCGTTGACGCGAGCCAGGGAGTGGAGGCCCAGACCGTCGCCAATTGCTATACCGCCATCGAGCAGGGTGTCGAGGTCGTGCCCGTCCTCAACAAGATCGACCTGCCCTCGGCCAATCCGGAGCGCGCCATCCAGGAAATCGAGGACGTCATCGGCATCAAGGCAAGCGATGCTTTGCTTGTGAGCGCCAAGACCGGGGAGGGCGTGGAGGAAGTTCTCGAGGCGGTGATCCACCGCATACCGCCCCCCAGGGGGGATCCTGATGCGCCGCTGAAGGCATTGATCATCGATTCGTGGTTCGACAATTACGTCGGCGTGATCATGCTGGTGCGCCTGGTGGACGGAATCATCCGGCCGAAGGACAAGTTGCTGCTCATGTCCACGCAAGCGGTTCATCTGTGCGAGCAGGTCGGCGTGTTCACGCCCAAGTCGCAAGGCCGCGAGCAGCTTTCGGCCGGAGAGGTGGGATTCGTCACGGCCGGAGTGAGGGAGCTCCAGCACGCGCGCGTCGGCGACACCATTACGCTCGTGAATCGTCCCGCGGCTGCGCCGCTGCCGGGCTTCAAGGAGATCAAGCCGCAGGTGTTCGCCGGGCTCTATCCGGTCGAGGCGAGCGAGTACGAAGCGCTGCGCGACGCGCTGGAGAAGTTGAAGCTCAACGATGCATCGCTGCACTACGAGCCGGAAACATCCCAGGCGCTCGGCTTCGG
>WNGH01000648.1_pt1 | contig 30808 bp, 37 predicted proteins | sample 5400631 | NCBI WGS metagenome assembly WNGH01 (sample SAMN13153373, study PRJNA577476) | soil metagenome | isolation source: 115 cm soil or saprolite under Garry oak tree replicate 1 | place: USA:California | collected 2016-06-15
TAACGAAGCAATCGGCCGATTATCGGCGCATGGTTACGCTAACGCGATCACCTCTAACCCAACTAACTCCTGTGTGAGGAAGCGGCCCGAGCACCGCACCACGTTAGCCCAACTGTGGGCTGTGGAAATCCAGGCTAGCTCAGGGACGCGCGGCCGGCTTGCCGGCTGCGCGTCCCCTGGAGCGATGAGTTGGGCTACAGGTCATTTGCACGCTCCAATAACTTGTGGGTCGTACAGGACTTCCGGCTTTCGATCCTTGTTCTCGGAAACAAGGAATGTTCTATAGCCGACATACCCTCCCAAGCGGTTCTTTGCGTTGACCTCCCCGCAATACCCAAGATGAGGAACACCTTTCACCCATTCCCGCAAGTTTCGAAAGGTTGCACTGTCCGGGTCCGAAAGTTGCGCAATAACCGCCGCCTTCACGGCAGTAAATGGATCTGTTGCTTCGGGAGAGGGCTTAACTCCTCTACTCGAATACACGATTGCGGCAGCGATAAGAAGGCCGGCGACAATGATGGCGGCAATAATGCCTGTATGCGAGTTAGTGGCCATGAGATCTAGGTTCCCAGAAATCCTACTTGGCGCTTCTTATACACGAATGCTGTTTCGAAACTGGGGTGGCCAGTACATGCTGAGCCCTTTCAGCCCCACCCAATGTAGCAAATGGACCATGCCATTTTCCATGACGCGAATCGGTTCCACCGGTCAAGCCCTTGCCGTTGTTACAGAAGGGGCAGACATCGACATGTAGGACGGTCTTGTGGGGGCCGGCTTGCCAGTTCTCGTAGATGAAGTACGACATGCGTTGATGATCTCCGCTCATCGGTCCCAATCGGGATAGGAAGAAGCCTCGCGGCCCCTCCCTCCCACACCACCGGACGTACGGGTCACGTATCCGGCGGTTCGATGAATTGAATTCCTACCGTGGCGCAAGGCTGGGTAGTCCCAAGGTTTCAAAGTAGTGCAATGGTAGCGCATCGGCCAATGCCGGTGTCTTTGACAGCCGCCACGGGCCGTGGGCCGACTTGCTGGTGTTCCACGCGTCGCGGACCGATACGCCGCGCCGGCGCAGTTCCCGATAGCCCGCCGGCCCCCATTGTTTCCAGAGATAGCAGCGCAACGGGCAAAGTACCCACTTGTCGATCTCGCGCAGAGGACTCAGCACCTCGGCGATGCCGAAGTACGCTTTCCAGCCAAGCAGGGTTTCTCTCAGCTCTGCGACGATGGCGACGATGGCGTTGCCTCGCGTACGACGGGTCAGTTCCCGCACCCGGTCCTTCAGCTTCTCGATGGCCTTGTAGGCCACTTTCAGCTTGACCCCGTTGCGGCTGACCGTGAAGCCCAGGAACTTCCGGTTCATGGGTCGATCCACCGCGCTTTTGCCGCACCTTCGGTGCGTCTTACCCCGCTGCAGCGGATTCACTGTGAGTCGCAGTGTGTCGCCGATTCGCCGCCGACCTGCTTGAGGGTCGACGTATCGATCGGGTGCGGCGTCACGTCGCCATGGGCCAGCGCCTCGAGCGAAACACCGAACAACAACGCCAGTGCCCAACCACCCCGTGCCATGATCCGTTTCATAAGATAACCTATCGTCATTATCTCAACTCCATCCATGTCGTCGTCGCCTGTTTCCGCAGTCTCGTGCCCAAGTGCTCGTGGCACGCTCGCCAGGGCGAGGCGTGATGATAATCCTCATCCGGCCGGTGTTCCTCCGCCTCGTCTGGTTGGCGAGACGATCCCTCGGGGCAAGCGCCGGACTTCGCATGTTCCGTGAAAGGTCCTTGCGCCGGGCGCGAAGACGCGGAAGCCCGGGCCGATTCGTAGCAACGGTGCGGCGTCCTTCCTCGCCACGATTCCCCGCCTGTTCAGGAGCGGGCAGGCGCAAAATATCCGTATCGCCATCGGGCCAGCCCGAGAAGCCTGCTGATGGACAAGCAATTCGCCTCCGCCGCCGACCTCGAAGAGAAGAAGGTCAGCTTCGAGCACCTATCCGGGATCGCCGATTCCTACACCGCCGCGGGCGATCCGAATACCAGATGGAATCGCGTTCGGGATTTAGGGGTCATGGCGTCGATGGGCGAACAGTTTCGGGTATTTCCAGACCCGCGAACCTTTGATCTGGGTCGCGCATTGGCGACGGAGCGACGCACAGAGAGGAAATTTCCTGTTTGATGGACTGTACCAATATTGATACACTTATCCTGTGGAACGGCAAGCTATCCTTGATGTTCGATTCTTCATGACCGAGGCCGGTACAGAGCCTGTTCGCGATTGGCTACGAACGCTCTCGGCAACCGATCGGAAACTGATCGGCGGGAACATCAAGACGGTGCAATTCGGCTGGCCCCTCGGAATGCCGCTGGTCGATCACCTTGGTGGTGACATTTGGGAAGTGCGGTCAAGGCTGGACACGCGAATTGCGCGAACGCTGTTCGCAACCGAAGGCAACACGATGATTTTGTTGCACGCTTTCATCAAGAAGCAACAGAAGACACCCAAGCCCGACTTGGATTTGGCAATAGATCGATTGAAGCAGTTGAGGAGGCGGAAATGACCAACCCTTATATCGGAAGCAGCTTCGACGATTTCCTGGCCGAAGAGGCCCTACTCGAAGAAGCCACGGCAGTCGCCGTGAAGCGCGTCATTGCCTGGCAGATTGAGCAGGAGATGGCCAACCAGAAGCTCACGAAGACGGCGATGGCCAAAAAAATGCATACCAGCCGTGCTGCGCTGAACCGGCTGCTCGATGAGACGGACACTAGCCTGACTCTGACTACTCTTGCCAGCGCAGCGGCGGCCCTGGGAAGGCAGGTCAGATTTGAGTTGTGCGCTACCTGATCTGCATAACCGTCTGCCTTGTCAAAAACGGTGCGAATTTCTCGACCGTCCGGGTACTGGCTGTGACCACCCTACAGAGCTTGAATTTTTCGATTCCCTGATCGTCCGCTTTTGGCAGGTCTCAGGAGGTCGGACGATTCCAGCGAAACGATAAGTGGTCGCTGCTGCACGGCGCAATCACAAATAAATCATGGAAATCGGATCCCCAAAAAGGCCGGTCGCACTTCGCCACGATTCCCGCCTGTTCGGCAGCGGGCGGGTGCAAAATATCCATATCGCCGTCGGTCCAACCCGAGGAACCCGCTGATGGACACGCAATTCGCCTCCGTCGCCGATCTCGAAGAGAAGCAGGTCAGCTTCGAACGGTTGTCCGAGAACGCCTATGCCTACACTACCGAGGGCGATCCTAATACCGGCATCATAATCGGCGACGATGCCGTGATGATCGTCGACGCCACCGCCACGCCGGTGATGGCCCGGGACGTAATCCGCCGGGTACGCACGATTACCGACAAGCCGATCAAGTACCTGACGCTGACCCACTACCATGCGGTGCGCGTGCTCGGCGCCTCCGCCTACAAGGGCGAGGGCCTGCAGCAGATCATCGCCTCGCAGCCGACCTATGAGCTGATCGCCGAGCGCGGCCGGCAGGACATGGATTCGGAAATCGGCCGTTTCCCGCGCCTGTTCCAGGCCGTCGACAGCGTGCCCGGCCTGACCTGGCCAACGCTCGCGTTCGAGAGCCGGATGACGCTGTGGATGGGCGCGCTGGAAGTCAGGATCATGCATCCCGGCCGCGGCCACACCAAGGGCGACACCGTCGTCTGGCTGCCGCAGCAGCGGATCCTGTTCTCCGGCGACCTGGTCGAATACCAGGCCGCCTGCTACACCGGCGACGCTTACCTCGCCGACTGGCCGGCAACGCTCGATGCCCTGGCCGCCCTCGCGCCGCAGCAACTGTTGCCCGGCCGCGGCCCGGCGCTGATGAACGCAGCCGACGCCGCCGCCGGCCTGGCCTACACCCGCGACTTCGTCACCACCCTCTACCGAAGCGCCCGCGAGGCGGTGGCCCGGGGCATGGACCTCAAGGCGGCGATGGCCCACACGCGGCGCGCCATGGACCCCAAGTTCGGCGAGGTCTTCATCTACGAACACTGCCTGCCCTTCGACGTCACCCGCGCCTACGACGAGGCCTCGGGCATCCGCGATCCGCGCATCTGGACGGCCGAGCGGGATCGGGAGATGTGGCACGCGCTGCAGGAGGCGGCATGACCGGGCCGGAATTGGCGCCCGGCGCACGCCGCGAAGCGCAGCCATCCGGAGCGGATGTCAGCGACATCCGAATAGGATAATCGCCCCGACACCGGTACAGAGGACCCTGTGCTTAGGACATACGCCTATCCAAAATATTCCTACGAGAAGCCGCGGGAACTGGCTTCCGCCGCCGTCGTGCGCCATCCGGTGGTGGTCGTCGGCGCCGGCCCGGTCGGCCTGGCGGCGGCCATCGAATGCCGCTTGAAGGGCATCCCGGTGCTGCTGCTCGACGACGACGACACGGTATCGATCGGCTCGCGCGGCGTCTGCTACGCCAAGCGCGCCCTGGAGATCCTCGACCGGATCGGCTGCGGCGACGCGGTCGTCGCCAAGGGCGTCAGCTGGAATGTCGGCCGCACCTTCTTCCACGACCGCGAGGTGTTCAACTTCAATCTCGTGGCCGAACCCGACCACAAGCGGCCCGGCATGGTGAACCTGCAGCAGTATTACCTCGAGCAGTACGAGGTCGAGCGTGCCCGCCAACTTGGCGTCGAACTGCGCTGGAAAAGTAAGGTGGTCTGGGTGACGCCGCAGCCCGATCATGTCAGCATCAAGGTGCAGACACCGGACGGCTTCTACGTCGTCGAGGCGGAGTGGCTGATCGCCGCCGACGGCGCGCGCAGCCCGATCCGCCACATGCTGGGACTGGAAGCGGAAGGGAGGATATTCATGGATCGCTTCCTCATCGCCGACGTGGTCATGAAGGCCGATTTCCCCGCCGAGCGCTGGTTCTGGTTCGATCCGCCGTTCCATCCGAACCAGTCCGTGCTGCTGCACAAGCAGGCTGACAATGTCTGGCGCATCGACTTCCAGCTCGGCTGGGAGGCCGACCCGGAGGAAGAGAAGAAGCCGGAAAAGGTCATCCCAAGGATCAAGGCCATGCTCGGCGAGGCGCGCGAATTCGAACTGGAATGGGTCAGCGTGTACACCTTCCAGTGCCGGCGCATGGAGAAGTTCCGCCATGGCCGCGTCCTGTTCGTCGGCGACGCCGCCCACCAGGTCTCGCCGTTCGGCGCCCGCGGCGCCAACTCCGGCTTCCAGGACACCGACAACCTCGCCTGGAAGCTGGCGCTGGTCGTCGCCGGCACGGCGCCCGAGGCTCTGCTCGACAGCTACAGCGAGGAGCGCACCTGTGCCGCCGACGAGAACCTGATGAACTCGACCCGCTCCACCGACTTCATCACGCCCAAGAGCACGATGAGCCGCAACTTCCGCAACGCCGTCCTGGACCTGGCCCAAGACCATGCTTTCGCGCGCAAGCTGATCAATTCGGGGCGGCTGTCGGTGCCCGCCATCCTGGCCGATTCGCGGCTCAACACCGCGGACGAAGACGCCTTCGCCGGCAACATGGTGCCCGGCGCCCCGGCCGACGACGCCCCGGTCGCCGTCGACGGCCGGGACGGCTGGCTGCTCGACCATCTTGGCAACCGCTTCCAGTTGTTGGTGTTCGTCGACGATCCGGCCGCGGTCGATGCCGCGGCGTTGCGCTCGCTCGACAACGGCGCCATTCCCGTCGACGCCATCGTCGTCTCGGCCGAGCCCGGAAGAGCCGCCGGCCTAAGCAGCGTGCACGACGCGCGCGGCCGCTACGCCCAGCGCTACGATGCCCGGCCCGGCACCGCCTACCTGATGCGCCCGGACCAGCACGTCGCGGCGCGCTGGCGCCGCGTCGATCCGGCCGCCGTCCGCCATGCCGTCGCCACGGCCACCTGCAATCCTTAGCCCGAGGGATGCCGCCATGCCCCTGAACCTCGATCCCAATTTCCACGAACCCGGCAAGCGCTATTTCCGCGATTTCTCGCCCGGCGACGACTTCTACGAAATGCTCATCGACGCCCATCGCCAGCTCGACGACGGGCGCAGCGCCAGGCTCAACGCCCGGCTGATCCTGCTCCTCGCCAACCATATCGGCGACATCTCGGTGCTGCGCCAGGCGCTGGCCGTCGCCGGCGCCGGCGTTTGAGCGGCGCTACGCCAACTGCATAACGACTTCCGGAGACGAGCATGCAGATCCGCAAGATTCACCATGTCGCCTATCGCTGCGCCGACGCCAAGGAAACGGTCGAGTGGTACGGCCGGCATCTCGGCATGAAATTCGTCCTGGCCATCGCCGAGGACAAGGTGCCGTCGACCGGCGCGCCCGACCCCTACATGCACGTCTTCCTCGATGCCGGCAACGGCAACGTCCTGGCCTTCTTCGAACTGCCGACCCGGCCGCCGATGGGCCGCGATCCGAACACGCCGAACTGGGTGCAGCACCTGGCCCTGGAGGTCGGTTCGGTCGACGAACTGCTGGCGATCAAGCAGGGCCTCGAAGCGGCTGGCATCGCGGTGCTCGGACCGACCGACCACACCATCTTCAAGTCGATCTACTTCTTCGATCCCAATGGTCACCGCCTCGAACTGGCGGCCAACATCGGCACCGCCGAAATGATGCGCGAACTCGACGCAGTCAAGTGGGACATGCTGGAGGAATGGTCGAAGACGAAGCAGGCACCGGCGCACACCCGCTGGATGCATGACGGCAGCAAGGCGGCGACGGGAAGCGGCACGTGAAGCTCGCCACCCTGAAGGAGGGCGGCCGCGACGGCACGCTGGTCGTCGTCAGCCGCGACCTCGCCTGGTGCCAGTCCGTCTCGGGCATCGCCGCCACGCTGCAGGCCGCGCTCGACGACTGGGATCGCACCGCACCGCAACTGGCCGCCGTCTTCGCGGCCCTCAACGCCGGCCAGGCGCGCCATGCCCGGCCCTTCGACGCGCGAGCCTGCCACTCGCCGCTGCCGCGGGCCTTCCAATGGGCCGACGGATCGGCCTACCTCAACCACGTCGAACTGGTGCGCAAGGCGCGCGGCGCCGAAGTTCCGCCGGAGCTGTATACCGACCCGCTGCTCTACCAGGGCGGCTCCGACAGTTTCGTCGGCCCGACCGACCCGATCCTCGCCGCCTCGGAAGACTGGGGCATCGACTTCGAAGCCGAGGTCGCCGTCATCACCGGCGACGTGCCGATGGGCGCGACGCCGGCCCTGGCGGCGCAGGCCATCCGCCTGATCATGCTGGTCAATGACGTGTCGCTGCGCAACCTGATCCCCGCGGAACTGGGCAAGGGCTTCGGCTTCTTCCAGTCTAAGCCGGCCTCGGCCTTCTCGCCGGTGGCCGTGACGGTCGACGAACTGGGCGAGTCCTGGCACGATGCCCGCCTGCACCTGCCGCTGCAAGTCAGCATTAACGGCCTTCCCTTCGGCCGGCCTAATGCCGGCGTCGACATGACATTCGATTTCGGCCGGCTGATCGCCCACGCGGCGAAGACGCGCGAACTCGAAGCCGGCTCGATCGTCGGCTCGGGCACCGTGTCGAATCGCCAGGGCGGGCTGTCCGGCTCCTCGATCGCCGACGGCGGCGTCGGCTACTGCTGCCTGGCCGAGCTGCGCATGGTCGAGACGCTGGCGACGGGTAAGCCGCAAACACCCTACCTCAAGTTCGGCGACGCCGTTAGGATCGAAATGTGCGATCGCAATGGCAACAGCATATTCGGTGCCATCGACCAGCGCATCGCCGCCGCCCCGCCCGACCGCTGAGCGGCTGAGGGCGCGGCGGCCAGCTCCCTATTCCTTGTGGGCTTCGAGGGGAATGGTGATCGTCACCTCGTCGCCGACATTGGGCGCGTATTTCCCGGCGTTGAAGTCGGAGCGCTTGATCTTGGTGACGGCGTTGGCGCCGATGGCGTCCTTCTTGACGATGGGATTGGTGCCGTGGAGGAAGGAGGTCACCGTCAGGGTGACCGGTTTGGTCACGCCCTTGATGGTCAAATTGCCGTCGATCGAAACCGGCTTGTCGCCGTCGAACTTCACCGCCGTCGACTTGAAGGTGATGGTCGGATACTTGGCGGTGTCGAAGAAGTCCTCGCCCTGAATGTGACCGTTGAACAGCGCAAATCCGGTATCGACCGACTTGGCGTCGATGACGATGTCAACCGAACCGGTCTTCGCCTCGGGATCGTAGACGATCTTTCCCGAGGTGCTGTCGAAACGGCTGACCTGGTTCGAGAAGCCGAAGTGGCTGTACTCGAAGCGCGGCTTGGTGTGGTTGGTGTCGACGAGGAAGGTCGCCGGTGTGGCAAACGCCGGCAGCGCGAAGGCCGCGGCAAGGGCGAAGAGGGGGCGGTATGTCATCGAAAATCTCCTTATGGGTTGGGGTGCAGCTTACTTCCGCGTCGCCGCCGCGGCGGCGACGACATGAAATCGTATCTTGACTTCGTTGGCAACGGTGCCGGTGTCGGCCCACGGCCCTTCGCCGATGGCGTAGTCCAGGCGCATCAGGCTGAACACGCCGTCGAAGACGCCGGTGGCACCGTCCTGCCTGAAGGTGAAGGGCGCGACGACATCGCGGCTGCGGCCCTTGATGCTGAGCTTGCCGGCGACTTCGTAGCGGTCGCCGCCGAGCGGCTTGACGCCGGTCGCGGCGAAGCTGGCCTGGGGAAAATCCTTGGCGTTGAACCACTGCCGGCCGGCGACTTCCTCGTCGGCGGGCGCGGAACCGGTGTCGATGCTGGCCAGGTCGATGTCGATGCGCACATTGGCGGCGCCGGGCCGGGCGGGATCGAAGCCGATGCGCGTGCTGAAGGAGCGGAACCCGCCTTCGACCGGCACGCCCATCTGCTTCGAGACGAAGCTGACGGTGCTCTTGTCGCGCAGCATCTGGCTGAACTCCGTCGCGCCGGCGCTGCCGCCGGCAGCCGCGAGGGCGATGGCCACGAGGGTAATGCCCGCCACGCGCAAGCCGGCCTTGTTTGACGATGTCATCCTGTTTGGCAAATCCGCCGTGTTGGTCATAGTGGTCATCCCTTGGCAAAAAGTTCCTGCGCCAGGCAATCGAGCGGCCGCGGCGGATGCCCGACCAGGCTGGCGAAGTCGTTGCCGACCCGGGCGAACTTGCCGGCGGCGACCGCCGAATACATGTTGGCCATGGCCCGGCAGAGCCAGGCCGGCAGGCCGAAGCCCTCCAGGGCCGCGGCGTAGTCGTCCTCGCTGACCGGCTGGTAGCGCAGCGGCCGGCCGCTTGCCCGGGCCACCGCCGCCGCGACATCGTGATAGTCGCAGGCGGTCTGGCCGGTCAGCTCATAGACATCCTTGGCCAGCCGCGGCGCCGCCGCCGCCGCGGCGATGGCCTGGGCCAGTTCGTCGCGGCTGACGAAGCTGACCCGGCCTGCGCCGGCGCAGACGTGGAAGACGCCGCTGTCGAGGGCGCCGCCGACGGTCATTGGCAGGAAGTCGGCATAGAGCGTGTTGCGCAGCAGCGTGACCTCGAGGCCGCTGGCGGCGAGATCGGCTTCCGTGGCGCGATGCACCTGGGCGAACTCGGCCGGCGAATCGGCGGCGACATCGAGAAAGCTGGTGTAGAGGATGTGCTTCACCCCGGCGGCGCGGGCCGCCGCGACGGCGTCGCGATGCTGGCGGATGCGCACGTCCCTGGGTCCGTCGGTGGACACCAGCACCAGTTTGTCGACGCCGGCGAAGGCCGCTTCGAGCTGTTCGGGCCGGTCGAAGTCGCCCTGGCGCACGGCGATGCCGCGGCGGGCCAGATCGTCGGCCTTGGCCGGGTCGCGGACACCGGCGGCGAGTCGTTCGCTGCCGCCGAGGCGGGTGGCGAGGTGGGCGAGGATGCCGCGGCCGAGCTGGCCGTTGCCGCCGGTGACGAGGATCATGATGTGGTCCTTAGGCTGGGTTGGTTTCGCGGTACCGGTTCGGTGCCGCACTGTCGATGAGGGAACTTTAGGCGCCCCGGGCCGAAAGAAATAGGCGACAATCTGCAACTGTTTGTTGTCGTTGGAGCAACAATGGACCGACTCGAAACCATGCGGGCTTTCGTGCGGGTGGCGGAATCCGGCAGCTTCACCGCCGTCGCCAACGAGATGGACGTGGCGCGGTCGGTGGTGACCCGCCAGGTCGCCGACCTGGAGGCTCACTTGGGCGTCAAGCTGATCGCGCGCAGCACCCGCCGCCTCAGCCTGACCTCGGCCGGCGCCGGCTATCTCGACACCTGCCGCAACATCCTAAGTCTCGTCGAGGCCGCCGAGACCGGTCTGGCCGACGAGCGCCAGGTGCCGCGCGGCCACCTGAGGATCAGCGTGCCGCTGAGTTTCGGCCTGCGCCACCTGTCGCCGCTGCTGATCGATTTCGCCACCACTTACCCCGATGTCACGGTGGAGCTCGATTTCACCGACCGCAAGGTCAACCTGATCGAGGAAGGCATCGACGTCGCCATCCGCGTCGCCGGGCGGCTCGAGCCCCACGACGTGGCGCGGCGCATCAGCGTCTGCCGCTCGGTGGTGCTGGCCTCGCCCGACTACCTGCGCCGCCACGGCGAACCGGCGCACCCGGCCGATCTGGCGCAGCACGAATGTCTCGGCTACGTGCCGGTGCTGCGCTCGGCCTGGCCCTTCCTGGTCGATGGGCAGACGCGTTCCTTCCCGGTGCGCGGCCGGCTGCTCGCCAACAACGGCGACGCCCTGCTCGACGCGGCGATCCGCGGCCTGGGCATCACCTGCCAGCCGACTTTCATCGCCGCCCCGGCCATCGAAGCCGGACAGGTGAAACCGATACTGGCCCGCTACCCCGTGCCGGAACTGGGTATCCACGCCATCTATCCGGGCAACCGCTACATCCCGCACCGCGCGCGCGTCTTCGTTGACTACCTGGTCGCCCGCATCGGGCCGGAACCTTATTGGGATGACGCCTTCATGGCGGCGGGGCGGCCTAAGGCCGAAGGCGGGTCACGCGCGAAGCGGCCGCGGAAGTCGTAGTGAATGCCGATGCAGGTCCGCGGCGTCGCCGGCCACGGGTGAAGCTGCGCATTGGACCCCGATTGGTCCTAAGCAGCTCAACGGAGAGTCTCAAGACCGCTCACGCTGCCGGCATCAGCCGAGCGACGATCTCGCTCATGTGCCGCCAGTGCGAGCCTTCCCAGAAGACGCGCCGGCAGCGCAGGCAGATGGTGAAGCGCTCGTGGCGCTCGCGGACCGCCGGCGGCAGGTGCGGCGCGGCGCTGGCCTTGCCGATCGCGCGCAGCGGCGCATTGCAGTGCAGGCAGAGCGTGAAGGGCCGGGCGCTGCGCGCCAGGTCGAGACGGTCGAAGATTTCGTGCAGTTGCGCCTCGGGCTTGGTCGCCCGCATGTAGCAGCCGTGGCTGATGCCGCGGCGCTTGAGCAGGTCGCGGTCGCGGGTCAGGACGATGCGGCCCTCGGCCGCGGCGATGGCGGCGATTTCGCCGTCGTCGTAGTGGTTGTCATACAGGGTGTCGAAGCCGGTCATCCGCAGCAGCCGGGCCAGCCCGCCGAGGTGGGCATCGGCGACGAAGCGGCTCACGCGCAGCGGTTGCGCGCGCACCCTGAGCAGGGGCGTGATGTCGAGCGACTCGAACTTGGGATAGACGGCGACCCGGTCGCCATCCCGGATCAGCCTCCCGAAGCCGGCCGATTCGCCATTGACGAGGACCAGTTCGACCTCGGTGTGGGGCACGCCGAGGGCCTCGATCATGTGCTTGGTGGTCGCGGCGCGGGCGCAGGGCGCGGCGAACTCGCGCCGGCGCCGTTGCGGGGCCAGGAAGTCGTTCAACTCCTCGTAGAAGCGGAAGGTCGCCGTGACCATGGCGCCATGATGAGCCGGCGCGGCGGCGGCATCAAGACGGCGCTCCGGTCTCGAGGACGCGCTGCAAGCGCCGCGTCGCCTCCTGCGACTCGGCCTCGACCTGGCGGCGCAGGCTCAGCCGGTTGACCAAGGCGAACAGCAGAGCAGCGCCGCGGCGGCCAGGGCTACGACCCCCAACGCCAGGCCGATCCGCTGCATCGACAGTCTAAGCATGAGCGATGCGCGCCTCCCAAGTCGTTGAGTTTCCGGTCCCGCGCGAAAGCGATCGGCCGCCAGGAATGGCCGGCGCATGGTTCGGTTTAGCTGGTTTCGCCGGCGACCGGCGGGGAATTTGGCGCCGTCGCGGCGCTGGCGGGACGGCGGTCGCTCAGCCGCTTAGCAAATAGCTCCAACACGTCATTCCGGGGCCGCGATCCAGCCTAAGCCCCGGACCCGATCCGGGGGGAACCCGGCATCCAGAGAACACTTCCGAACTCTCTCCTGGATTCCGGGTTCTGCCCTGGTGGGCAGCCCCGGAATGACGACGTCCCCCAGCGACCGCTTGCTGGCTGACGATCATTGCTAATCAGGTCGCTTAGTGGCTGGTGCCGCTGGAACGGGTCAGCTTGTTGAACAGGTTGTACTTGCCGACCGGCTTGTCCATGGGAATCCGCTTGACCTCCTTGAAGGTCCGGGCGTCGAAGACGACGATCGCGCCGCCCTCCTCCAGCCTTTCCCAGATGCTCGCCAGCACGTAGCGGCCGTCGCGGGTGAACTCGACGTGGGCCAGGGTCTTGCCCGGCGCCGGGCGGACCTCGGCGACCTTGGCCAGGGTCGCCTTGTCGATGATCTCGAGGGTGTCCTTCTTCGCCCCCATCATCGAATCGACCCAGGCATAGGGCGTCGCCTCGTGACTGCGGATGAAGAAGCCGGGACCGTTGGTGGCGATCTGCGCCACGCTGTGCCAGTCCTTCATGTCGATGACGCTGACGATCCCCTGGCGCAGATTCGGGCTGGCCATGACCTGGCGGCCCTGCCGTTCCCAGGTGATGCCCGAGCCCAGGTGCGGCATGCCCGGCAGGTCGAGGTCGGCGATCTTGCGCCGCGCGTCGAGATTGACCACCTGGCCGTGGCCGTCGCGCGACGCGCCCATCACATTGGCATAGGAGGCGTCGAAGAAGAAATCGTCGAGCACGCCGTCCAGCGGAATGCGGCGCGGATTCAGGTAGCCGAGCCGGGCGATGGCCTCGCCCATCGCGTAGTCGTGCACATAGCCCTCGTAGATCGGCGCCGCCGCGGGATCGTAGCTGATCTCCCAGATTTCCGGAATGTCCTTCAAGGCGGCGACGAAGCTCTTGCGCGGCGCGGCGTCATAGACGGCCGAGACGCGCGAACTGACCCCGCCCTGCAGGCCCTTGGTCTCGATCAGCTTGACCAGGTTCAGCTCGGCGTCGAGCAGCACCAGGCCCTGCGGCAGGGTGTTGGCCACCATTACCCACTTGCCGTCGGACGAGACGGCCAGGTTGCGGGTGTTGATGCCGGCGCGGATCTCCGTCACCACCTGCAGGTTCCACAGGTCGAATTTCGAAATCCAGCCGTCGCGGGAGGCGAGGAAGATGTAGCGCCCGTCCGGCGAATACTTGGGCCCGCCGTGCAGGGCGAAGCGCGTAGCAAAGCGGTGGATCGGTTCGAGGCGGCCGCCGTCGAGGATGGTGGCATGGTGGTCGCCGGCCTCGACGACGATGAAGAGGTTCTCCATGTCGACGCCGCGGAAGCGCTCCGACGGCTTGTCCGGCAGGGTCCCCGGCGCCGCCTGGACCAGCCGCGAGGCGCGGATCTCGGCCTCGCCCCAGGCCGGCCGCGCCGCCGCCGGCGTGTAGATCCAGTCGGCCAGCGCGGTGATGCCGGCGTCATCGATGCGGCCGGCGAAGCCGGCCATCTGCGTCGCCGCGCGGCCTTCGCGTATGGTCTTCAGCGCCTCGGCCTTCTTCAGGCGCTCGAGGCTTTCCGGCAGCAGCGCCGGGCCGCTGATGCCATAGCGGTCGGCGCCGTGGCAGGCCGCGCAATGCTGCTGGAATAGTTGCGCCGGCGCGGCGCCGGCCAGCGCCGCGCTCGCCGCCGCCAGGCCCACCGCACTTAGGAGGATCGCCGGCAGCCTCACGGCGCCACCCCGCCAACGCCGATCTCTTCATCGCTCAGGTAGCAGCCGGGATCTTCGGCCCAGGCATCGCCGCTCAACTGATAGGCGCGAACCCGCGTGTTGCCGCCGCAGATGGCGAAGTGGGCGCAACGGGCGCAGCGCCCGCCGACCCGCCGCGGGCTGGCCTTGAGCCCGGCCAGCAGCGGCTCCGAGGTATCGCTCCAGATTTCCGAAAACGGCCGTTGGCGGACGCTGCCCAGCGAGTGGTGCCACCACATCGTGTCGGGATGGACGTGGCCGAGGTTGTCGATGTTGGCGACATTGACGCCGCTCGAATTGCCGCCCCACTGTTCGAGCTTGGCGCGCAGCTGCGCTTCGCGTTCGGGAAAGTGGCGGCGCACCCAGTGCAGCAGATAGACGCCGTCGGCATCGTTGTTGCCGGTGGTGAATTCCTTGCGCACGCCGCAGCGCTGGTATTGCCAGCAGGTGTCGAAGAGCAGGTCCATGGCCGCGCGGGTCATCTGAAAATGGGCGTCCTCGCGGCGGTTCTTGTTGCCGCGGCCGGCATAGTTCAGATGCGAGAAATAGAAGCGGTCGACACCCTCCTCCTCGACCAGCCGCAGCAGTGCCGGCAGGTCGTGGGCATTGTCGCGGGTCAGCGTGAAGCGCACCCCGACCTTGAGGCCGGCCTCGCGGCACAGGCGCAGCGCCGCCAGCGAGGCGGCGAAGGCGCCGTCCTTGCGGCGAAACTTGTCGTGCGTCGCCGCGATGCCGTCGAGGCTGATGCCGACGTAGTCGAAGCCGATCGCGGCGATCCGCGGCAGCAGCGCCGCGTCGATCAGCGTGCCGTTGGTCGACAGCGCCGTGTAGAAGCCGAGACCCTTGGCGCGCGCCGCGATGTCGAAAATATCGGGGCGCAGCAGCGGTTCGCCGCCGGAAAGGATCAGCGCCGGAACTTGATACGCCTTGAGGTCGTCCATCACCGCGTAGACTTCGGCGGTGGACAGTTCGCCGGCGAAGTCCTTGTCGGCGGAGATCGAGTAACAGTGCTTGCAGGTCAGGTTGCAGCGCCGCACCAGGTTCCAGATCACCACCGGGCCGGGCGGATTGCGCTTGGCCGCCGGCGGAGTCGGCGCGGCGATTTCCTGCATGTAGTGACTGATGCGGAACATGCCGCCATTGGACCTCACGACCGGCGGCGCCGGCCTTGACCGTTGTCAAGCTGCCGCGCAAAGCGCCGCGCGGCGACGCATCAGGACGATGAAGGCGATGGCGCTGAGATTCATCAGCAGCGCATAGACGACGCTGGGCACCGCCAGGCGCGGCGCCCCCAGCACGGTCGCGGCGAGATAGATGCCGACCGCGGCGTTATGCAATCCGCATTCTGTGGAAATGGCGATGCGGTCGCGCCGCGACAGGCCGAGGCCGGCGGCGAGCCAGAAGCCGGCGGCCATCACCGTCAGGTTCAGTGCCGCCGCGGCCGGCCCGATGCTGCCGATATTGTCGGCGAGCGCGCCGCGCTGGCTGACGAAGGTGGCGACGACGATGGCCAGGAAGAGGCCCGTCGCGAGCCGTTCGGCGCCCTTGAGGATACGCGCCGTCCCGGCCGGACGGAGGCGCTTGACCAGCATGCCGAGCGCCACCGGCACCGTCGTCAGAAAGAAGACGCCGCGCGACAGGCGCAGCACCGGAATCTCGGCGGCCGAAGTCGCGCCGAGGAAATGGCGCAAGGCCAGGTCGACGATCAGCGGCAGCGTCGCCGCCGCGGCGATGCTGCTGACCGCCGTCAGCGAAATCGACAGCGCCGTATCGCCGCGCGCCAAATGGGTGATCAGGCCGGAACTGGCGCCACCCGGGCAGGCGGCGACGATCATCAGGCCCACCGCCATCTCCGCCGGCAGGTTCCAGCCCCAGGCGATCGCCCAGCCGATCAGCGGCACCAGCAGCAACTGGCCGGCCAGCCCGGCGGCCAGGGCCCGCGGCCGGGCCAGTACGCGCCTGAAGTCGTCGGGCAGCAGGCCGAGGCCGAGGCTAAGCATGATGACGGCCAGGGCCGCCGGCAGCAGGACGTCGGTGACGACGTTCACAGATTCACGCCGACCGCGAGCAGCAGGCCGAAGGCGAACTGCAGCCGCGCGCTGCCGGCCAGCGTGGCGTTGAGGCCGGCGGCATCGCCGGCGGCGGGCAGGCTCCGGACCAGGGCCAGCGCCCGCGGCAGGGTAGCCAAGGCCAGCAGCGCGCCGGGGTGGTGCCAGGCGATCAGCGGCGCCAGTGCCAATGGCAACAGCATAAGGGCGCGATAGGCGCGCTGCGACCCGGCGCGGCCGAGCAGTGCCGCCAGGGTGCGCCGGCCGACGGCCACGTCCCCGGCCAGGTCGCGATAGTTGTTGATCAGCAGCACGGCCGCGGCCGGGCCGCCGACCGCCAGTCCGGCCGAGAGCGCCGTGGTCGACAGGACGCCGCTTTGCAGGTAATGGCTGCCGGCCACGGCGAAGACGCCGAAGAAGGCCAGCACGAAGGCTTCGCCGAACGGCGTGTAGGAAATCGGCCGCGGCCCGCCCGAATAGGCCCAGCCGGCGGCCAGCGAAGCCAGGCCGATGGCGAGGATCGGCCAGCCGCCGACGGCGACCAGGTAGATGCCGCCGGCGAAGGCCGCGGCGAAGGCCAGCAAGGCGGCCCGCTTGACCGCCCCCGGCTTCGCCCAGCCAGCGGCGGTGACGCGCGGCGGGCCGATCCGCTCGCCGGTGTCGTTGCCCCGTTCGTAGTCGGCGGCATCGTTGTGCAGATTGGTGCCGGCCTGGATCAGTAATGCCGATAGCATGGCGACGAGGCCGGCCAGCCACAGGTGCGGCGCACCTTCGGCCCACGCCAGGGCCGTGCCGGCGATGACCGGCGTGGCGGCGATGGTCAGCGTCCGCGGCCGCGCCGCCAGCCACCAGAGCCGCCAGCCGCGCGGCGCGGCGAGCACTGCGGCGACGAGCGGCTCCGGTTTCATGGCCGCACTCCCGAATGCAGGCAGGCGATGCCGAACGACAGGTTGCGCCAGGCTACCGCGCGAAAGCCGGCCGCTTCCAGCATCGCCGCGAATTCGCGCTGGTCGGGAAAGCGGCGGATCGACTCGATCAGGTAGTGGTAGGCGGCGGGCTGCCGCGCCACGGCGGCGCCGAGGCGCGGAATGACCAGCCGGGAATAGAGATCGTAGAAGGGCTTCAGCCAGAACTGCGGCCGCGAGAATTCGAGGCAGACGAAACGGCCGCCGGGCTTCAGCACGCGGTAAGCCTCGCGCAGCGCCGCGTCCGGCCGGGTCGCATTGCGCAGGCCGAAGGAGATGGTGACGAGATCGAGGCTCGTGTCGGCGAAGGGCAGCGCCTCGGCCTCGCCGCCGATCCAGCCGATCGGGCGCTCGCTGCCATCGTCCTTGCGGCGCCCCGCCGCCATCATCGCCAGGCTGGGATCGCAGACCCATACGCGGCGGCGTCGATCGCGCGCCAGGAGCCGCGCCACGTCGCCGGTGCCGCCGGCGAGATCGACCGCGTCGCCACCCGCGGAAGCGGCGACGAAGCGCGCCAGGGCGCGCTTCCACAGGCGGTGGACGCCGAAGCTCATCAGGTCGTTCATCAGGTCGTAGCGCGGCGCCACGGCCGCGAAGACGGCGCGGATGCGGCTCTGGCGTTGCGCCGGCGTAACCTCCTGGAAACCGAAGCTGTGTTCGAGGCGATGCATCGGCGCATTAGACCGGAAGCCCGTCGTCTTCATCCTTGACAGCCATCAAACGGCGCATCTTACCCCGCCGCCGCCCGAGCGCGCGGCTTGATCCGGGATAATGAAAGCCGCCGCCGGGCCGCGTAAGTTGCGGCGCACGCCTTGACGAACAAAGATGAAACCATGTGGAAACGGATAGCTCTCGCCGCCTCGATGGCCCTGAACCTACACGGCACCTGCGCCGCGGCGGACGATCTGCTGCCGGCCGTCGAGCTCTACGTGCCGGGCGTCTGCCTGGCCTGCATCGACTGGGCCGACCATCTGCGCCACAACGGCTTCACCGTAACGCTGCACGACACCCCCGACATGGCTTCGCTGAAGCGTCGCCTGAAGGTTCCGCCGGCCGCGGAATCCGTGCTGACCGCCACGGTGGCCGGCTACTTCATCGAGGGCCACGTCCCGGCCGGGGACATCCGCCAACTGCTAAGGGAGAAGCCCAAGGCCCGCGGCCTGGCCGTCCCCGGCCTGCCGCGCGGCGCGCCCGGATTCGAGACCTCCAACCCGTTCTGCGAGACCGGCTGCACGATACTCGATAATGCCGACGGGATACGCGATGCACGACGCGAGCCTTATGAAACGCTGCTGGTCGCGCCCGACGGCCAGACCAGCGTCTGGGCCAAGCATTGAGGACGTGTGAATACGTGCGGGTATTCGCATATCGCGGTTGATCGCCAGAAGGTATGCCGTAGCAGGAGATCGGGAGGTCCCAGCGCACATGATGCGACGCGCTGACAGTCCCGGTTCGGCCCTGAAGATACGCTTGACGAGATTGACATCAGCATCCGGCGTTCGGCCAATCCGGCCGGTCTCCGTGCAGAAAAGCGGCCGCTCAACGTGCGCTGCTTATCGGCGCGTCCGTACTCGAACGCGTGGTTAGCCGTTGTCAAAGCGTTTCGACCTTCCAGACTTGGAACTCGATCAGTTTGTCACCTGAGAATGTGCCGACGACCGAGACAACGACATCGAAGTAGTTTTGCATCTGCCCCGCAAGCGTGGCATCTTTGACGTCTTTCGGAAGTCTATCCATTTCAGCTGACGTCATGGGTCGCTTGCTTTCGATGAAGGCACGACCGATGTTTCCCTCCCACTGGACGTTCGTTGCAACAACGCGAGAGAACGCTACTTTCGTTTGGCCAAGACGGAGCCCACCTAAGTTCAGTGTCTTTGGAGCGCGATTAATGGGAAATGTGGCGCACGGTCGTGTTGCGTCGTTGCTGCTAATGCCAAAGCCAAGCAGCTGATGATTTCGCCCGCCCATTTCGCCTGACAAGAAATACACGAGACCCGTTGGCGCTCGGTAACAGATTTTTGCTTCGTACTCTCCGGCGTCGCCGCTCTCGACGAGTTTGGCGGCGCCGAGAGCCTTGGCGATTTGCCCGAGAGTCACTTTTCCGAGATCAAAGCCAGCGAAAACCGTGAATCTCGACCCATCGCTCTGCGCACTGGCGGGTAAGGAAAAGCATGCCGCGCAAATAAGCAGGATCAGAGAGTGTGCGCGTGTCATGGGACGGCTAACTTTGTTTTGGGGCGCGATGGGGTCGATAGCGCCGTAGCCCTATTCATCGCATACCTCGAAAGCCCCTCCTTCTAGGAATTCATTGAGAAGGTAGAGTTCGCCCATGTCGACCCGCACCGGATAGAAAGCAGCCGGATTTTCGAGTGCCGTCTGGAAGATCCGTTCGAAGGCTTTCGAAAGATCCAATGCTTGACCCGACGAAACTTGGAAGCCGTTTGCCAAATACGAAGTACTGGGGCCGGGCGGGTTCCATTTGAAACGAAGCGCCAGCGCCAATGCCTCCGCCCACGTCGGAGCTGATATACGATGCCTCGCTTCGTTGCGTTTAAGGATTCGCATCTTCGGGATTACCGCTTTGCGCCCCAACGTCGCGCATGAGCGGCCGATCAGGCGGGCGAAGCCCGCTTGCGAAGGTCCGCCTCGATGCGCTTGTTTGCGGTCATTTCTTCGCCTTGTCCTTCTCGATCCCGGCGAGTATTTCGCGCAGTATCTTCTTCGTCTCGGGGTCAGCGGTCTTGGCTTTCGCCGTAACAATCTGGAGCACTATCGAATGCTGGCGAGCGTTGGCAGAAACCGACCACTGAGCAGCCTCGCCAATCAGCGTCTCGTTGATGTTGCCCCGAGTATTCGCACGCTTCATTTGATCGATTACCCGCAGCACTGGCACGCCCGATCCTGAGGCCACAAACGAGCCCCAAAGGTAATCGAGGGAAGCGGGACTATCGATTTTCATTGAAGCAACGGTAGGCGGCGATGAGGAGATTAGTTCTCTAAGGCGTTTCGCCTCTTCAGGGCTTGCCGCCTTGGCGAGCGATTCGAGCGCGGCCTTGCTTTCGACCGAGTCGGCCATCCATAGGGCCGAATAAATGATGTGGCGGTTTGGCACACCACGATACGGCTTGATCCACTCGGCGATCCTGTTCGGATTATTCCTGAAGATCTCAGCAAAGAAGCCAGATAGCGGCGCCTGAACGTCGTCGTTCTCGAAGAGCCCTTGATTCTCGACAGCGCGCAAGGCGGTCGCGACTTCGTCCGGCCGCGGGCCGGCATAGTAGTTGGCCATCCACTTATCCAACTCCTCCGGTCTCGCACGGTCTGCAGCAACTGCCGCAGAGATAGCGATAAACGCGGCGACCGCAAACAGGATCGGTTTCATGACCGCTAACGTTGGAGTTCAGGGGCGCGACGCGGCTTTATCGCGGAGCGTCCCTTGGAACGATTTGTTAGCCATTGCTCTTCATTTCAAATTGCGTACCTGGAAAGAAAATTGAAATGGGGTTTGAACTCTGCCCATCCAATGCACCTTTAGCTTGCGTAGCTATTTCAGAACGATAGGATTCCAGATTAGGAATAAGCGTGTAGATATCCGAATCATCAATGATGACAGTCCGTACCTGCCCTACGTCAAATGGCAAGCGATCTTTCTTCCGACAGATTTGCACGATCGGACGATTGCTTGCGTGACGTATCGCCATTTCATAGAAGACATTCGGGTTATGAAACGACAAGTCAACTATGCAAAGACGGCACTTGAGTATGTGCTCAATAATTTGCGAGGTGATCAGACCTGCGTTTCCGATTTGATCAGCGCGTACCACCGACAACTTAAGACCACGAAGAGCGGGCTCGACAAGGTAGCTCAAATAAAGGTCTGAATGGCGGCGCTCATCGCTTCCATCGTCACCTATCGGAGTTATGTAAAAGCACTTTTCATCCCAAGCGCCAGCTTTGTCTGTTGTGCGTAAAACATCTGACTCTTTGGGAAGGTGAAACGTGGTAGCGAGGCCTCCAATTGAGATGTCTCTTGCGGGTAGTTCTCGCCGGAGTTCATCTCGGCGTGCATCTTCAGACACCAGTGTTTCGGCGCCGGCAATGCTCTGCAGAAGACCTAAATAGCGGCAGTTAACTACAAATATGTCGATGCACTCTTTGGGATTGTCAACGTCAGGGTCTTTCTCACGAATTGTGTCCGCAAATACCTCATGGGCCGGAAGCTTTTTCCCCCGATAGGTTTCATACAACGTGGTGAAAATAGGGATGCTTTTGATGGCACATTCGAACGCTGTCTCAAAGCGCTCAACGCTGTTCGACTTTGGATCGGTGAGTACTCGCCCGGCTGGAGCAAGTTCAAGGTAGTCAGCAACGAAACTGCCTTTTGTCAGGCCGTATTTCGTTGAGTTGGTAACTAAATTTTGGGATGAGCTTGACGTTGGCGATTTGTCTAGCGCTTTGAACAAAGTCAATCGATTAACTTTCTCGCCGGACGCAAACTGCTGAATTGCCTCAGCCAAGGATAGTGATTGTTCAAATGTCCACGCAGGATAGTTTCTCTGCTTTCGCGTTCTTTTTGCCTCAGTTGGTTTCGACATTTGATACCCCTAGAAAAAACTTGAATTGGCTAACTTTGTTATCGGGAGCAGTTTTGCTGCATTACTCGGCGCCCGCTCCCTAACTCGGCGTCGTGGATCGTAAAAAAGCCATTTGTAGCCTAGCTTTCCGGCAACTATACTATTCTTTTATACAGTATTAAATATCCGTGAAAAGCAGCACGGCCCCGTTGTCCCCTCTTCATTCGGTGAAAGTGCTCGACCAACTGCGCGAGCGCACTCGCTATTTGCACTACAGCATACGCACGGAACAAACATACGTCTATTGGGTACGCACATTTATCCGATTCCACGGCCTTCGGCACCTGGCAACGATGGGCGGCATTGAGGTGGTGGCCTTCCTTTCCTGGCCTGCCGGTACGCGGAACGTGGCGGCATCAACGCATAAGCAAGCGCTTTCTGCCTTGCTTTTCTTTTTCGGCAAAGTTTTCGGCGTGGATTTGCCATGGATGAGGGAAATTGGTCGGCCGCATACGAAAAGACGTCTCCCTGTCGTTCTGTCGCCCGACGAAGTTGCCAGAATTCTCTGCATCCTCACGGGCGAGCGCCGCCTGTTCGCTCAACTGCTGTACGGCGCGGGAACCTGAACACGTTCAGCCCTCGAACGCCAGCAGCTCGGCGAATATCGTCGTCGCCCACTGCCAGTCCGCGTCGCGTGGATTCGGGTCGCGGTGCTGCTCGACCGTCTGCACGATCAGGCCGTCGCCGCGCAGGCGGTACTTGCTGTCGATGCGGGTGATTTCGACCGGCTCGACGCGGCTATAGACGTAGCAGACGTTGTCGGACAGCAACGCCTCGGGCGCCGTGTCGCGGGCCCGGGCGGCGATCTCGCGGGCGGCGATGCCGCCCAGGCGGCTTACCAGGTCGCCGATCAGGAATACTCGTTCGTCATTGACGGCGTGCAGGTGCACGGGGTGCTGGTCGGCCCGGCCGGTCGCCCTGCCCTCGCCGTATCCGCAAGACACGAATCCAGTAAGGCGTCAATCCCCACTTAGAAGAAGACGCGTACTCCCGATACGGCGACAATCGTTCCCTGCGCCTGCCATCCGATTTTGCAATCACACGCCTGTGGTGATAGTATTACCGCGTATTACACGGAGGCAGCCATGGAAGTCACCTCGGTCACCAGCAAGGGGCAGGTCACCATCCCGAAAGATGTCCGGCAGCAGTTGGGTATTCGGCAGGGCAGCCGCATCGAATTTGCGCTGGTCGGCGATCATGTCGAAATGCGCGTCAAGAGTTCGCCGGCCGGCGTGCCGGATAGCGGATTCGGCATGCTGAAAAGCCGCCGCGCCCCCGTGCCGACGGACTTCGACCCGGCGAGTATGCTCAAGCGATGATCGGCCTCGACACCAATGTCCTCACCCGCTACTACGTCGAGGACAAGACGGATGCCGAAGCGGCACGCCAGCGGATGGCGGCACGGCGGCTGATCGAGTCCGGTCGGCCGCTGATGGTGTGCAAGACGGTGATCCTCGAACTCGAATGGGTCATGCGCGGCTATTACGGCTTTGCGCAGGACGAAGCGGTTTCCGTTCTGCGGCATCTGCTCGGGCTGGCGCACGTCACCATCGAAGACCGCAGCACGGTGGAGCAGGCCTTGTCGCACTGCGACGCGGGGATCGATCTCGCCGACGCGCTGCATCACGCGAGCTACCGGTCATGCGCCAGCATGGCCTCGTTCGACGAGCGCAAGTTCGTTCGCCGCGCGAAGAAGTTAGGCTTGGCGCCGACGGTGGTGATGCCGGCGTAGACGGCCCGCTGACGCTTATCTAAGCCTCCTGCAGACCGGCTCTGCGCCGAGAGTTCAGTCACCGCTGACGGACGGACACCGCCCGTGGCCGGGGCGTATTGATGAACCGCGCTTGGCAAGTCATTCCCGCCACGCACCATTTCGAAATGCGGCTGCCCATCGGGCAGGACCACCGGAGCGGGTCCGAGTTTACATTTGAAGATCGTTAGAACTGCCAGCGAATCTTTTGGAACCGCAACTTAGTGGTAGTCCTCTTCGCGCTGGTGGCGCACGGCGAGAATCGTCACGGTGCGCGGGTCGTCGATCTCGAATAGCGCCACGTACCCGGAACTCCCAAAGGGGATGATCAGCTCGCGCAGAAAGGGGCTGCCGGAACCGCCGATGGCCTTGCGGCACGAGAAGGGAAAGACTTCCAGCAGTTCGACAGCCTTGGCGATCGCGGCCTCGGCGCGCTCGGCAGAAGCAAGGTCCTGCGTAATCAGAAAATCGAACAAGCGCAGCAGATCGTCTTCCGCTTCCGGCGTGAAGCGAACCCGAAAACGACTCATGAAGCCGTGCTGCGTCCCTTGCGCGCCTTGTCGAGGCGCCGTTTGAGTTTGCCGAGGACCGCGGTCGAGGAAACGTACTTGCCGGATTTCTTCGCCGCGTCGGCGGCAGCCAGTCCGCGTTCGATGAAGGCCCGCTGAGCCTGGCGGAACTCGACATTGCGCCGCACGGCTTCCTCGACGAAGCCGGACAGGCTCTCGCCGGCCTGCAGCAGCTCCTCGGCGGCCTGGCGCAATTCCGGGGAAACCCGCACGGCGGGAATGGCGGCGGTTTTCATGATCGATCCTTGTGCATCACATTTGTAATGCAATGTTGCACGATCCGCGGCGCAATGACAAGGCGGACACGGGCCGTACCATTCGGCGGATGGCGTGACGCCATCGTATGGCCGCATTCGCCTGCCCTCGACCCGCGAACGCCAGCAGCTTGGCGAACATGGCCGTCGCCCACTGCGCCGGTCAGCCGGAAACCCATTTCGGACCTGGACGACGCGCTTGAACTACTCCGCTTTGACCGAAGGAAACTCCATGGCCGTCATTTCCCGCAACGCCGTTTCTTCACGAAGAAACGTGTCCACGGCGTCGGGATCGAACTGGCTGCCGGCCATGCGCATGATTTCAGCCTTGGCCGTATCAAAGCTGAGGGCCTTTCTGTAGGGGCGATCGAAGGTCATTGCGTCGAGGGTATCGATGACGGCGAAGAGCCTCGCTGCCAGGGGAATTGCCTGGCCCCTGAGCCCCGCCGGGTAGCCCGAACCGTCGTAGCGTTCCTCATGGCACAGGACGATGTCGGCCGCCATCGCCAGGATCGGCAGCTTCTTCAGGATGAGATGGCCGTTGTAGGGATGCCGCTTCATGATCGTCCATTCATCGTCCGACAACTTGCCCGGCTTGAGCAGAATGGAGTCCGGTACGCCGATCTTGCCGATGTCATGCAGCAAGCTGCCCCAATAGATCTCCCTGAGGTCTTCCACCCTGTTGAAGTGGTGAGCGGCCAGCAGCAGGGTATGCGTTGCCACCCGCTTGGAATGGAGGCCGGTTTCGCACTCTCTCAGGTCCATGGCTTCGGCAAGGGATTCGACGAACAATTCATACGGGTCGGAGTCCAGGCCGTGGCTGCGCTTGCGCGAATGCAGCAGGCAATGCTCGCAGGTGTGCCGGTCGCGAATGCGCGCATATTGCCGCTCGTGAGAAACGGTGCCGCACTCCGCGCAGGCGGCAGCGAAGCTGTCAGGGACGTGGGTGGGATGGGAGGGGCTTTGCATCGTGGGCTTTGGCTGAGGATGTTCCGGGTTCGTATTGGGTTGGACTATAGACGGCAAGGCGGATTCAATGGGTCCGCTGGTACGGCCGAGGCAGCGGCTCGGCGTCCAGACCGGCCTGCAGGCACGCGATGGCCTTGTTGTCCAGACGCGGCAAGGCTTCCAGTTGCAGTTCCACCTCGGCCAGCGGCACCTGAGCTCCTCCCGGTCCGGCAGCTCGCACTGCGCGTGCGCGGGTTGGCGTACGTCACCATCGAAGACCGCAGCACGGTGGAGCAGGCCTTGTCGCACTGCGACGCGGGGATCGATCTCGCCGACGCGCTGCATCAGGCAAGCTACCGGTCCTGCGCCAGCATGGCCTCGTTCGACGACCGCAGGTTCGTTCGCCGAGCGAAGAAGTTGGGCCTGGCGCCGACGGTAGTGGTGCCTGTGCACAAGGACGCTGCCGCTCGTTTCTGCCGGTTGCTGACTGGCAAATTTCGCCGAGAGTTCAGTGACCGCTAATGGCCGGACCCACGGCTGGGCGAAGCATTGATGCTCCACCCTCAGCCCTCGCTCGCGACCCAGCGACCCAGTCGCTCCCTGATCTGCAGCAATCGCTCACCGCTGACCGCCCCGATGCTGCCGACAAGCAGAGAGCCGTCGAGTACCGCCAGCCGGGAGAGCCGAAGGGCGCTGGGGGCCTTCAGGCCTGTCGCTGCGAAATCGGAATCACCGGGTGCTAGGATTTCGTCGAGTGCCGCATCTGCCTGCTGGATTTGCGACGACACCATGCAGACGAGCCAATCGTCGAAGCGAGCGGAGGCCTGCCGCAGCATGAGTACGGGCCGCAGTTTGGCACCCGACAGGTCGGTATAGGGAAAGGGCGTCAGGACGATCTGCCCCGCCTGTTTCATTGCCAACGCTCCTTGAGGTCGTCGCGGGTGTAGGCGACGGGGTCGTCCTCCAGCCCCCGCAGAGCTTGCCGCATGGCGAGTTCGGCAAATTGGGCAGCGGTCCAGTCATCCTCCGCCAATGCCTTGCCGGTGCCGAAACGCGCGGACAGGAACTCGACGAAGTCCATGACTTCGGCCTGTTTTTCGGACGGCAGGGCTTGCAACTTCTCGATCAGTTCGGCGAATCCCATGACGGTCTCCCGGTGGCTACCTCGGCTAGTTTAGCCATTTGCCAAGTCTACCGGCAACGCCGCCGCTTCCCCGCGATCAGCCCTTGAACGCCAGCATTTCGGCGAACATCGCCGTCGCCCAGTGCAGATCCTCGTCGCGTGGATTCGGGTCGCGGTGCTGCTCGACCGTCTGCACGATCAGGCCATCGCCGCGCAGGCGGTACTGGCTGTCGATGCGGGTGAGTTCGAGCGGCTCGACGCGGCTATAGACGTAGCAGACGTTATCGGGCAGCAGCGCCTCGGGGGCCGTGTCGCGGGCGCGGGCGGCGATCTCGCGGGCGGCGATGGCGCCGAGGCGGCTGGCCAGGTGGCCGGTCTTGGGGTAATAGCCGAACAGCGTCGACACGCGGCCCATCAGGTCGCCGATCAGGAATACCCGTTCGTCATTGACGGCGTGCAGGTGCACCGGGTGCTGGTCGGCCCAGCCGGTCGCCCTGCCCCCGCCATCCCGCGCGATCAGGCCGGCCTTCCAGACCAGCTCGCCGGCCTGCTGCGGCGCCATGAGGATGGCGTCGTCGAACGGGAAATCGTCGAACTCGGTGGACAGGGTGCGCTTGAAGGGGTCGACGGCCTTGACCTGCGTATCGGGCAGATAGCGGATTTGTTCCGGGTATTGTTCGGCGACCACCTTGGAGAATGACAGGTTCATTGGGTTCGGATCGACCACCGTCAGGCGGCCCTTGATGCGCCGCGACTTGAGCAACCGGCCGATGAAGCAGGCCCGCTCGTAGGGCGCCGGCGGGCAGCGGTAAGGCATCGCCGGCACAGTCATCAGCAACTCGCCGCCGGCGAAGCGCTCGAGCTTGTCCTTGAGCGGGGCGAGATCCTCGCCGGGGAGGAAGCCGCCGGGATAATTGCGCCGGGTTTGCTCGATGGCCCGCGCATCGTCGCCGAACCAGGGCGCGTAGTCGTAGCGGATGCCGACGGCGAGGACCAGCCAGTCGTAGTCGAGCACACCGTCGGACGTGACGACGCGACGGGCGGCGCGGTCGATGTCGAGCACCTCGGCGCGGATGTAGCGGTAGTCGAAGGCCCGCGCCGCGGCCGCGTAGTCGTGCACCAGATAGCGCGGATCGACGAGGCCGACGAGCCAGCGGTTGCTTAGGGGGCCGGAGCGAAAGGCGGCGTTCTTTTCCAGCAGCACCACCTCCAGCTCGGGGGCCAGGAGGCGCAACTGGCGGGCGGCACTTAGGCCGCCCCAGCCGCCGCCGACGATCACCACGCGGCGGCGCTTGCCGCGCGGCATAAGATTATCGGCCGGGCGGGCGACCAGCGGCGCCGCGGCGAGGGCAATGGATGCGGCGAGGAAGCCGCGCCGTTTCATGGCCGGGCGTTCAGCAGGGCTGCTTAGGCTTGCAGCCCTTGAGGATCCACAGCGAGATGACGCCGGCCGCCTCGTTGGCCATCGTCTTGCGCGCCAGGGACAGTACGTCGCGGCCGGCGTGGTTCTTGGCCAGGGGATCGGCGCCGGCTTCGAGCAGCAACTGGGCATGGGCGGCATGCTGGGTGTAGGCGGCCAGGTGCAGCGGCGTGCTGCCCTCGTCGTCGCGGGCATTAGGATCGGCGCCGGCGGCGATCAGCACCCGCAGCGGCCCGCTGTCGGAATTGGTGGCGGCCAGGTGCAGCGGCGTCCAGCCCAGCGCCGTCCGCGCCTCGCGCAGCTTGGGATCGGCGGCGAGCAGTCGCGCCACCTCGGGGCCGCCGTTGAGCCGGGCGGCGCTGTGGATCGGCAAATCCTGCCGCGCCGCCGCCGTCTCGCCGGCGTGCGCGGCGGTGGCGGCGAACGGGGCGACGCCGACCAGGCCGACGAGGATCAACAAGCGGAAAACGTGGGCATTCATTGGCGGGTTTCCGCCTCGGCCTCGATGCGGGCGCGGATCTTCGCGGCGATCTCGGCGGGCGCCGCGGTGTAGGCGTAGCGGGTCAGGAAGCGCCCGTCGGGGCCGAGCAGGTACATGCCTACGGTATGGTCGACGCTGTACTGGTTCGGCCCCGCGCCGGGCTCGATCTGCTTGGTGTAGGTGACCCGGTAATGATCGGCGGCGCTACGCAGCAGTTCCGGCGAGCCGCTCAGGGCGAGGATGCGCGGATCGAAGTTCTCGGTGTAGCGGCGCAGCATCTCGACGCTGTCGCGTTCCGGGTCGACGCTGATGAAGATCGGCTGGACCTGGCCGGCCAGCTTGCCGAGCTTGGCGAGGATCACGGCCATCGCCGCCAGGGTGCCCGGGCAGACATCCGGACAGGAGGTGTAGCCGAAGGTAAGGAGCTGAAAGCGGCCGGCGAAATCCTCGTCGCTGACGGCCCGACCCCTCGCATCCATCAGCAGGTAGCGCGGATTGATCTCGGCCGCATCATCGATGCCGGCTGCCGGCGCCGCGCCGGCGTCGGCCCAGAGCGGCAGAGGAGCGGCGACAAACAGCGTCGCCGCGAGCAGCACACGCCATGCGATTGTCATCGTGCGCCCGGCGCCGGCAGCGCTTGGCGCAGCCGTGCTTCGATCTGTTCGAGCCGCCCGGCCAGGGCCTCGGCCGGCGGGCAATCACTCGGCTGGCCGCGCGTCTGGGCGGCGAAGCCCTCCTGGGTGCCGGCCTGGAAGGCATCGCCATAGGCCTGCGTCTTGGGCGCGTGGGCCAGCATCAGCGCCTTGGCCCGCTGCGCCTGGTCGCCCGCGTCGCAGGCCAGCGCCTGGCCGTTCACCATGCCGAGTTCCTTGACCGCGGCCAGCGCCTGCTCGGCGGCCGTATCCGCGGCAAAGGCGGGAATCGCCAGGCACAGCAAGATCGTCAACAGGAATTTCAATTGCGCATCTCCACGGGTGTCTTAGGGGCGCAGCGCCAGCTCGAAGGCGGCGTCCATGTCCGCCTTGCTCATGATGCCGAGCTTGCGCGCGATCACCTTGCCGCTGCGGTCTATGACAATCGTATAGGGCAGGCCGGCCGTCTCGTTGCCGACGGCGCGCAGCAGCGGGATGCCTTCGTCGCGGGCCAGCAGGATCGTGTAATCCATGTCGTAGGCCTTGGCGAAGTCGCGCACCGATTCGGCCTTGTCCTCGAGGCCGATGCCGACGATGGTCAGGCCGCGGGCCTTGTATTCGGCGTTGGCCTGGACCAGGTCGGGAATCTCCTTCTTGCACGGACCGCACCAGCGGGCCCAGAAGTTCACCACCAGCGGCTTGCCGCGCAGCGCCGACAGCGCGTAGGGCTGGTCGTCGAGGCCGGCGAGGTGGGCGGCAAACAGCGGGCCGGTCTCCTCGGCGGCGACACTTAGGGCCAGGCACATGCACAACAGGGCGAACGCAAATCTCATCGGGAATCCTTAGAGCCCCTAACAGAATGAACCACGCCTGCGCCGGGGCATTCCGGGGATGCAGCGCAAGGCGCGGCGGTGAAGTGATGCTGATTGCCTCACGAAGCGCCGCAACGCGGCGATGCGCCCCGGAATGCCCCGGCCCTTCGGGTTGGTCCCAAAATGCGGCGCTCGCTTTGTCGCACGGCTCGGCAAGGGAATCACCCTTGCCGTCGCCGCGCTTCGCGCGATCATCCGCATTTTGGGGCCAACGCAGGTGCGGTTCATTCTGTTAGGGGCTCTTAGGGCAGGTCGCCGCGGCGGAAGATCTGGTAGCCGGTGGCGGCGCAGAGCAGGCCGACCACGGTCGGATAGGCCAGCGCGTAGAGTTTGTAGCCGACCACGCCGAAATGGTCAAGGATCACGTAGGCCGACGGGCCGAGCACGATCAGTTGCGGATCGAACAGGGCCAGGGCGGCGGTGCGGAACACCTGCAGCGGATTGGCCAGGGCGATGCCGACCGCCACTTCGGGCGCGGCCTTGCCCTGGATCACCAGGCCGAGCAGGATCAGGTCGAGGAACAGCAGCAGCACCAGCCAGACCAGGAAGGCGGCGCCCTGGGCCATGTCGGTGCCGCGCGCCACGGCCGAGATCAGCATGCCGATGCCGAGGAAGCAGGCCGCCATCGCCGCCAGCAGCGCCGTGTAGTAGCCGAAGATGCCCCACGGCACCTCGATGCCGCGGAACAGCGCCCACAGCACGGCCCCGCCCATGGCGGCGAAGACCGGGGCGAAGACCATCACGTAGCGGCCGAGCAGCTTGCCCCAGAACCAGGCACCCAGCGACACCGGCAGCGACAGCAGGTATTCGAAGACGCCGGCCTCGCGGTCGCCGGCTACCGACCTTACCGTGGTGATCAGGACGAAGATCGGCAGGATGGCCATGGTCAGCTGGATGTAGGTAACGAGCAGGCGCGACAGGCCGATGAAGCCGAGCACCCGCGACTCGGTCAGGCCGAAGAGGAACAGCAGCGCCACGATGCCGCCGAAGACCAGCGTATAGACCTGGAACCAGCGCGTAACCGGTAACCCTATGGCGTTCTTCTCCTTGCGCGCGCGATGAGGAAAATGGCTCCCGTGTTCATTCACTACGGGAGCGAAGGCAATGGCGGAGGTAGCACAGGTTGGACGGGTTCGTCGTGGTGAGGGCGAATGGC
>WNGH01002178.1_pt1 | contig 30801 bp, 32 predicted proteins | sample 5400631 | NCBI WGS metagenome assembly WNGH01 (sample SAMN13153373, study PRJNA577476) | soil metagenome | isolation source: 115 cm soil or saprolite under Garry oak tree replicate 1 | place: USA:California | collected 2016-06-15
GGGCGGGAGACCGGGTCGCGCTGATGGCGTCGAACCGGCCGGAGTGGATCGTGGCCGTGCAGGCCATCTGGCGGCTGGGCGCCGCGGTCGTGCTGTTCAGCCCGGCGTGGAAGCAGGCCGAAGCCGAGCACGCGCTGGCGATCACCGAACCGGCCCACGCGGTCGGCGACCATCCGGTGCTGGCCGGGCTGATGCCGATGCTGCCTCTAGACGAGCCGATCACGCCCGGCCAAAGCCCGTCCGGACCGTGGGACGAGCCCGATCCGGCCGCGGATGCCGTGCTGGTGTTCAGTTCGGGCACGACCGGATTGCCCAAGGCGGTCCGGCACACCCACGCGTCCCTGCGCGCCGCCGTCCGGCACTGGCAGGACGCGCTGGGACTGACCGCCCGAGACCGGATCCAGGTCACCACGCCGCCCTCGCACATTCTCGGCCTGCTCAACATCGTCACGGCCCTGGAAACAGGCACCTGGATGCGGCTGCACCGCCGGTTCGACCTGGACCGGATGCTCGAGCACATCGAGGCCGACCGGATCACCGTGGAGATGGCGGTCGCGCCGATCGCGCTGGCCCTGGCGTCGCACCCGAAGCTCGAGTCCTATGACCTCTCCTCGCTGCGCTACATCATGTGGGGCGCGACGCCGGTGACGCCGAGCGTCGCCGAGATCGTCACCCGGCGGACCGGGGTCGGCTGGCTGCCCGCCTACGGCGCCAGTGAGCTGCCCGTCATCACCTGCAACCCGCTGGACCGGCCGCGGCTGGACAGCGCGGGACGCGCCGTGCCCGGGGTCAGCCTGCGGGTGGTGTCCCTGGAGACCGGGGCGCCGGCCGGGCCGGGGGAAACCGGCGAGATCCAGGCGCGGTCGGACTCGCTGATGGCCGGCTACCTCCCGGCCGAGGCCACGGCGGCGGCCTTCTGCGACGGCTGGTACCGGACAGGGGACGTCGGGAACATCGACGCGGACGGCTGGCTGCGGCTCACCGACCGGTCCAAGGAGATGATCAAGGTGCGCGGCTTCCAGGTCGCCCCGGCCGAAGTGGAAGCCGTCCTGCACGGCCACCCGGCCGTCGCCGACTGCGCGGTGTTCGGCGTCCCCGACCCGGCCGACGGGGAGGCGGTCATCGCGGCCGTCACGCTCGGCGGAACAGGCGGCCCGCTCGATCCCGCGGAGCTCATCGCCCTGGTCGGCGGCACGCTGGCCTCCTATAAACGGCCCAGCCGGGTGGTGCTCGTCGACGAGATCCCCCGCCTGCCCTCCGGCAAGGTGCTGCGCCGAGTCCTGAAGGAGCAGCATGGACGCGCGTCTGACCGCTGAGCAGCGGGAACTGCGCGACGCGGCCGCCCGGCTGGCCGGCGACCTCGGGCCCGGTTCCGTCCGCGACCTGGACGACGCCGACCGGGTCGCGCGGCTGGAGAAGGCGGTCGCCGCGGCCGGCTGGCGCACGCTGCGGTCGGACGGCGCCACCGGGGTGGAAGTCGCCATCGTCGCCGAGGAGTTCGGCCGCAGGCTGGTCGACGTCCCCTTCCTCGGCCCCGTGCTCGCCGACGACCTGCGCCGAGCCGCTGCCGGCCAGCCGCGGAGCGGTGGACGATCGCGGTGGACGGCGAGGCCGTGGACGCCCGCGGCGCCGGGCGGGTGCTCACCCTGACCGGGAGCCGGCTGCTGGCCGGCCGGGTCGGGGCCGCACGGCCCGGTGCCGACCTGACCAGGCGCCGCGCCGCAATCCTCGGCCCGCTCGAGCCGGTCGGCGGGACGGCGGGTCAGCTGTCCGGCGCGCAGGCCGGCCGCTGGCTGGCGCTGGCCCTGGTCGTCACGTGCGCGGACCTGCTGAGGACGGCGCGTGGCGCGCACGCGCTCGCCTGCGGCTACGCGAAGGTCCGCACGCAGTACGGGAAGACGATCGGCTCCTACCAGGCCGTGGCCCACCCGCTGGCCGAGGGCCTCGCCCTGATCGAGGGCTCGGTGAGCGTGCTGCGCTACGCCGCCTGGGCCGTCGACGAGCTGCCCCCGGCCGACGCGATCCGCGCCGCCAAGATCGCCAAGGTGTACTGCGCCCGCGCCGCCCGGGACATCGTCGAGACCGCCGTGCAGGTACACGGCGGCATCGGCAACACCTGGGAGTGCCTCGTCCACGTGTACCTGCGGCGCGCCCTGGAATCCGCGGACCTGTTCAAGGTAAGCCTCGAGGAGATTGACTGTGGACTTTCGTGACTCGCCGGAGGAGGCGGCCTTCCGGCAGCGGCTACAGGCCTGGCTAGCCGAACGGGCCGGGGAGTTCCGCGCCTCGGGCGACGAGTACTGGGCCCGGCAGGGCGACTGGCACCGGGCGCTTTACGCGGCCGGGTTCTTCGGCCTGTCCTGGCCTCGGGAGTACGGCGGGCAGCAGCTGCCGCCCGTCTACGACGTCATCCTGGACGAGGAGCTGGCGCGCGCGGGCGCGCCGCCCCGGCCCAGCCTCGGCTACCTGGTGCAAGGACTAGGCCGGCACGGCCGCGAGGAGCTGCGGCGGCGGTTCCTGCCCGGGATGATCGACGGGACCGAGCGCTGGTGCCAGGGGTTCAGCGAACCAGGCGCCGGATCGGACCTGGCCTCCCTGACGACCACCGCCACCCGAGTGAAGGGGGATGGGGAGGTGGGTGGGGACTTCGTTCTCGCCGGCAGCAAGATCTGGACGAGCTATTCCGATGTCGCCGACTGGTGCCTGCTGCTGGCCAGGACAGACCAGGACGTGCCCCGCCACCGGGGCCTGTCGGCGTTCGTGGTGTCGATGCGGCAGCCGGGGATCGAGCAGCGCCCGCTCCGGATGATGAACGGGGTGAGCACCGAGTTCGGCCAGGTTCTCTTCGACGGGGCCAGGGTGCCCGCGGATCAGATGGTCGGCGCGCCGGGGGAGGGCTGGGCGCTGGCGATGACGGTCGTCGGTCACGAACGGGAACCCGCCGAGCTTGGCTACTCGGCCCGCTACGGCAAGCTGGTCCGCGACCTGGCCGCCCGCGTCAAGGGAAAGGCACCCCCCGGCTCTGCTGACCCGGGGGGGCGACCCCCCGTACCCCCCGAACTTGCCTGGGCGGTGGTACAGACGGAGATGCTCCGCCTGCACGTGCGGCGGCGGCTCTCCGAACGGCTGGACGGTGTCGCGCACGGCCCCGAGGGATCCCTCGACAAGCTGCTCATGACCTGGGTCGAGCAATCCGCCGGGCATGCGGCGCTGGCCGTGGGCGGGACCCGCGACTCCGAGCTGCTGAGCGCCTACCTCTACAGCCGCGCGCAGAGCGTCATGGGCGGGACCTCGCAGATCCAGAAGAACATCATCGCCGCGCGGATCCTGGAGCTGTAGATGTACGACCTGCCGGAGGAGATCGACGTCCGCGCGGACGGCCCGCTGCGGATCATCACCCTGAACCGGCCCGAGGCGCTCAACGCCGTCAACGACGCCCTGCACACCGGGCTGGCGCGGCTGTGGCCGCGGCTGAGCGGGGACCGGGCGGCCCGTGCCGCCGTGCTGACCGGAAGCGGCACGGCGTTCTCGGCCGGCGGTGACTTCGCCTACCTGGCGGAGCTGGGGCGCGACCCCGAGCTGCGCGCCCGGACCATCGCGCACGGCCGGGACCTGGTCCTGGGCATGGCCCGCTGCCGCGTTCCCGTGGTGGCCGCGGTCAACGGCCCCGCCGTCGGGCTGGGCTGCAGCCTGGTCGCGCTGAGCGACATCGTCTACATCGCCGAGACCGCGTACCTCGCCGATCCGCACGTGCAGGTCGGCCTGGTCGCGGCCGACGGCGGCCCGCTCACCTGGCCGCTGCACACCAGCCTGCACCTGGCCAAGGAATACGCCCTCACCGGGGCCCGCATCCCGGCGGCCCGGGCCGTCCAGTTCGGGCTGGCCAATCATCTCGCCGCCGATCCGCTGGCCGAGGCCATCCATTGTGCCGAACGGATAGCCGGCCTGCCCCGGCAGGCGGTGGAGAGCACCAAACGGCTGCTCAACGTGCACCTGGAACGGGCCGTGCTCGCCACGCTCGATTTCGCCACCACCGCGGAAGACCAGTCGTTCACCACCGACGACTTCCGCGCCGCCATCGCCAGACTCAGTGCATCAAAAACCTGAGCACCAAAAACCTGAGCACCAAAAACCTGAGCACCAAAACTTGAACACCAAACACCTGAGCAGGAAAAGCCTGATCGGGAAAGCCTGAAAGGAAGGTCGCCGTGAGCCCTTACCGGGTTGTCCAGTGGGCCACCGGGAACATCGGGACCTACGCGCTGCGATCCGTCATCGAGCACCCGGACATGACCCTGGCCGGAGTGTATGTCCACACTCCGGCCAAGGCCGGAAAGGACGCCGGCGAACTGTGCGGGCTGCCACCGGTCGGCGTCGCCGCGACCCATGACATCGACGAGATCCTGGCGCTCGGCGCCGACTGCGTGCTGTACATGCCGGCCGCCTGCGACACCGACGAGGTGTGCCGGCTGCTGGCCTCCGGCGCGAACGTCGTCACCACCCGGGGCGAGTTCCACCGTGCGGAGAGCATGGACCCGGCCGTTCGGAAGCAGGTCGAAGCCGCCTGCGACGCCGGCGGCACCTCCATCCACAGCACCGGGAGCAGCCCCGGGTTCATCACCGAGGCGATCCCGCTGGTGCTGACGTCGATCCAGCGGCGGTTCGACGGCCTGGCTATCAGCGAGTTCGCCGATCTGTCCCAGCGCAACTCGCCGGACCTGCTGTTCAACGTGATGGGCTTCGGCAAGCCGGTCGCGGAGTTCGACGTGCGCCGGTTCTCCTACGGGCGGATCAGCTTCGGGCCCTCGCTCCAGCTCCTCGCCGACATGCTGGGGATCCCGCTGGACTCGGTCGAGGCGAGCGGGGACGTCGCCGCCGCGCGGCACCCGGTTCGCATCGCGGCCGGCACCCTGGAGGCCGGCACCGTGGCCGCGCAGCGGATGCTGGTGTCGGGCATCCGGGACGGCCGGCCGGTGCTGCGCTTCTGCGCCACCTGGTACTGCACCGCCGACCTGGACCTGTCCTGGGACGTCCGCGCCACCGGCTGGCACGTCCTGGTCGAGGGCGACGCGCCGCTCGACATCGACATCCGCTTCGCGGTGCCGCTCGAGCGGATGGGGGCCACCTCACCCGCCTACACGGCCAACCGCGCGGTCAACGCCGTGCCGTTCGTCTGCGCGGCGTCTCCGGGGATCCGCACGACAGCTGACCTGCCTCAGATCGTCGCCTCGTTCGGGTGAAGTCGGACCCTGCGACAGACACCCGGGTTCGTATGGCCTCCAAAATGGTAGCCATGCTGTTAAAATGCTTGCATGGCTACCATTCACGTGCGCGATGTCCCGGAAAGTGCGGTCACCACCCTCAAGGTACGCGCCGCCCGGGCCGGGCAGTCCCTCCAGGCCTACGTGCGCCAACTGCTGGAAAGCGAGGCGAACGCCGTGACCCCTGAGGAGGCGGCCGAGCGCGCGCGTGACATCGCCGCACGGTCCGAGGTCACCGCCGACGATGTGATGGACGTGATCACCGCGATGCGCGAGGCTCGCGCGTGATCGTTCTCGATACGTCGGCCATGGTGGAGTTCCTGGTCGGCGCGGATCCCCTCGCCGAGCGGGTCCGGGCGGTCGTGGTGGGCGGCAAGCTGGCCGCACCGCATGCGATCGATCTGGAATGCGCTGCCGCCCTCCGCGGACTGGTGCGTGGCCAGAAGCTGCCATCGGCCGAGGCCGAGCGGGCCCTTGAGCTGCTCGGGAGCATGCGCCTGGAGCGGTATGGTCATGTTCCGCTGCTTGCGCGCATCTGGCAGCTCCGGCACAACATGTGGCCATATGACGCGGCATACGTGGCACTGGCCGAATCCCTGAACGCGGAACTGGTGACGCTTGACGGCAAGATCGAAGGGATCCCGGGGGTGAGGTGCGCCGTGCGCAACCTGCGCGATGACACCTGATGCGCCTCTCCGATTTTCTACCTCGGCGGGAACCGCAGGGCGCTGTCTAGCGCCGGATCCATGCTGTGCTGCACAAGGCGCGCACTCAGCGCGGCGGGCCGGCCTCGATCCGCCGCCGGGCCGCGTCATGCTCCCCGGACCACAGCCCGGCCAGCACCGCGAGGCCCTCGTCCAGCCGCTGCGCCACCGTTCGCGGCTGCACCGGCTCGCCCCAGGTGCCGAACTCGGCCTGCAGCGTGAACCCCAGCCCGGCGCCGAACACCAGCCGCCCGCCGGAGAGCCGGTCCAGCGACGTGGTCTGCCGGGCCAGCGTCCCGGGCCGCCGCCTGGCCACTGCTGTGACCAGCGGACCGAACCTGATCCGCTCGGTCGCCATGGCCACCACGGTCAGCAGCACCCACGGGTCGGCCACCTCGAGCCCAGGGCCGTAGGGGAAGACCACGTGGTCCCAGACGAAGAACCCGTCCCACCCGGCCTCCTCGGCCCGCCGCGCCAGCACGGCGACCTGGCGCGGATCGGCGAACTCGCCGAGATTGGGCACGCAGACGCCGTAGCGCAGGCCGGCCGCGGCCGCGGAGCCGCTCACGTCGCGACCGCCGGGTGCACGCTCACCGGGACTCCCGAGTACCGCGCCATCCCCGTCAGCGGGTCGGCCTGCTGGTGGCTCGTGAGCACGTTGACGTTGGCGTGTTCGTGGCCGTGAGGTACCGAAACAGCGCCGCGTCGCATACCGGGATCCACCCGGGCCGTGCCGGCGAGCTCGCCGCTCGCGCTGCGGACGATCACACCCTGGCCGTCGATGGTCAGCGGACTGAACCGGGCCGGTGTCCCTATCGAGGCATGCAGCGCCTCGGCCATCCGGTAGCCCGCGGCGTCCATGCCCAGCCCGCTGCCGAAGAAAATGCCGACCGATGACGGGCCGTTCCGGTCGATGATCTCCCGCAACCGGGCTCCGAGGTCGTCGAGGCAGAGCTCCCACGACGCCGGCCGCAGTGATCCGCCGGTCCGCATGAGCGGACGCTCGATGCGCTGCGGATGGTGGTGCATGGCCGGCAGCGCGCGTCCCTTGATGCACGTGTAGCCCTGCGACATCGGGTGATCTCGGTCGCCGCGCACGCGGACCACCTGCTCATCGACGGTGTCGACGAGGATTCCGCACACAGATGTGCAGATGCGGCAGAAACTTCGCGAGGTCCTGACTTGCTGCTCAGGCATCAGCCCACCTCCGCGTGCCGTCGCCCGTCACGTCCGGGTTACTTCGGCGGGAACCGCAGGGCGCCGTCCAGGCGGATGACCTCGCCGTTGAGGTAGTCGTTCTCGCAGATGCTCTGGACCATGGCGGCGTACTCGGCGGGCCGGCCCATCCGCCTGGGGTGCGGGATCTGGGGCCCCCAGTAGGCCTCCAGCTGGTCGCCTGCCTTGCCGTAGGCCGGGGTCAGGAACGTGCCCGGGGCGATCGTGACGACGCGGATGCCGACGGGGGACAGGTCGCGGGCCGCGACCAGGGTCATGCTCACCACGCCGCCCTTGGCGGCGGCGTAGGGGAGCTGGCCGATCTGGCCCTCGTACGCCGCGATCGACGCGGTGCTGACGATGACGCCCCGGCTGCCGTCGACCGGCTCCTGCCGGGCGATGGCCGCGGCGGCCAGCCGCATCACGTTGAAGACGCCGGTCAGGTAGTACTCGATCGTCTTGCGGAAGCCGTCCAGGCCGAGCGGCTCGCCGTCCTTGCCAAGCAGCCGTCCGCCCATGGCCGGCCCGCCGTGGGTGTCCACCGAGATCCGCAGCGGCCCCATCGCCTGCGCCTCGGCCATCGCCGCCCGGACGTCAGCCTCGGCCGTGGCGTCGGTGCGCACGTAGCGGACGTCGAGCTCCTGCTCCAGTGCCTTGCCCTTCTCGTCGGCGACGTCGGCGACGACCACCTTCGCCCCCGCCGCCACCAGGCGGCGTACGGTGGCCTCACCCAGGCCGCCCGCCCCGCCGACGACGACCGCGGAGCTCCCACTGATCTGCATCGATGTTTTCCTCTCTTGCGAGCAAGGCTTCTCCCAATAGAGAATAGCATTCTCATGAATATCGGCATGATCCTCGAGATGGCGGCCTCGGCCGGTGACCGGCCCGCGGTGACGGCGGACGGCAACTCGCTGACCGCCGCCGGGCTGCTGCGCCTGGCCCGCACCGCGGCCGGCCGGTTCCAGCGCTACCCGGCCGTGCTCTACCTGGGTGCCAACCATCTCGCCTACCCCGTCGCCCTGTTCGGGGCGGCGCTGGCGGGCGTCCCCTTCGTCCCGCTGAACTACCGGCTGGGCGACCAGCAGCTGGCCGGCCTGCGCGCCCGCCACCCCGGCGCCCTGGTCCTGCGCCCCGCCGAGGTGCTAGCCCGGGGGGACGACCCCCCGGAGCCCCCCGCCGTCTTTCCCGGGGGGACCCATCCCCCCGGACCCCCCTTGGACCCAGACGGCGTCGCGGTGCTGCTGTACACGAGCGGGACGACCGCCGAGCCCAAGGCGGCGGTCCTGCGGCACCGGCACCTGACCGCGTACGTGCTGAACACGGTGGAGTTCGGGTCGGCCGCCGACGGGGACGCCGCGCTGGTGTCGGTGCCGCCGTACCACGTCGCCGGGCTGGCCAACCTGCTGACGAACCTGTACGCGGGCCGCCGGGTGGTGTACATGGGGGCGTTCGGCGCGGGGGAGTGGCTCCAGACCGTCCGGCGGGAGCGGATCACGCACGCGATGCTGGTGCCGACGATGCTGGCGCGGATCGTCGCCGAGGTGGACGGCGCCGATGCCGGGACGCCGGCGCTGCGCAGCCTGGCGTACGGCGGGGCCCGGATGCCGCGGCCCGTGCTTGAGCGGGCGCTGCGGATCTTCCCGGATACCGGGTTCGTCAACGCCTACGGGCTGACGGAGACGGCCTCCTCGGTCGCGGTCCTGTCGCCTGAGGACCACCGGGCCGCGCTGACCTCGGGCGATCCCGCGGTGCGGGACCGGCTCGGGTCGGTGGGCCGGATGCTGCCGGGAGTCGAGATCCAGATCCGAACGGACGACGGCGCGTCGGCCCCCGCCGGTCAGGGCGGCCTGGTATTCGTGCGCGGAGAGCAGATCTCCGGCGAGTACCGTGGCAGCAGCGCCCTGGACGCGGAGGGCTGGTTCGCCACCCGGGACCGGGGACGGCTCGACGCCGAGGGCTACCTGTTCATCGAGGGGCGCGCCGACGACACCATCATCAGGGGCGGCGAGAACATCGCCCCCGCCGAGATCGAGGACGTCCTGCTCAGCCACCCCGGGATCGCCGAGGCGGCGGTGATCGGCGTGCCCGATCCCGAGTGGGGGCAGCGGCTGGTCGCGGTCGTCGTCGGTGACGGGGATCCGGCGCAGATCCGGCAGTGGGTCAAGGACCGCCTCCGCTCCGCCAAGACGCCCGACACGATCGTGTTCCGCGCCGAACTGCCCAAGACCGACACAGGAAAACTGCTGCGCCGCACCCTGCTGGCCGAGTTGGAGACCACTGATGCCTGAAGCCGTCATCTGCTGCGCCCTGCGCACCCCCGTCGGCACCGCGTTCAAGGGGACGCTGCGCGACACCACCGCCTTCGACCTGGCCCGCCACGTGGTCACCGCCGCCGCCGCGGGCCTTGAGGAGGACCTGATCGACGACGTGATCCTCGGCGAGGGCCTGTACGGCGGCGGCGTGGTGGCCCGGCACGCCGCGATCACCGCCGGGCTCCCCTCGGTCGCCGGGCTCGCCCACAACCGGCACTGTGCCGCGGGCCTGGCCGCCGTCCAGGGCGCGGCCGCGAGCGTGCGCGCGGGCATGGACGAGCTGATCATCGCGGGCGGGGTCAACTCGGCTTCCACCGCGCCGAGATCCCGGCTGCGGGTCGACGGGGAGTGGGTCGACTGGTTCCCGCCGACCCACCCGGACCGGCCGGACGCTCCCAACATGGACATGTCGATCACCGTGGGCTGGAACGCGGCCGTCAAGGCGGGCGTGAGCCGCGAGGAGATGGACGCGTGGGCGCTGCGCTCGCACCGCAACGCGATAGCCGCCATCGACGAGGGCCGCTTCGACGCCGAGATCGTCCCGATCCAGACCGCGCACGGGCTCTTCTCCGTCGACGAGCACCCGCGCCGCGACACGAACCTGGAGAAACTGGCCTCGCTGAAGCCGCTGCACCCGGAGATCGAGGGGTTCAGCATCACCGCGGGCAACGCCTGCGGCGCCAACGACGGGGCGGCCGCCCTGGTCGTCGCCAGTGATCGGCTGCGTGATCGGCTGCGTGACCGCCTCGGCCTCCCCGCCCTGGCCACCGTCCGGTCCTGGGCCTCTGTCGGCGTCGATCCCGCCGAGACCGGGCTGGCCCCGGTCCGGGCCATCCCCAAGGCCCTGGCCCGCGCCGGGCTGTCGGCTGACCAGGTCGACCTGTTCGAGATCAACGAGGCGTTCGCCGCGATGTGCGTCGCCACCATCAGGCTGCTCGGCCTCGACCCGGACCGGGTGAACGTGAACGGGAGCGGCTGCTCGCTCGGTCACCCGGTCGCCGCTACCGGGGCGCGGATGCTGGTGACGCTCGTGCACGAACTGCGCCGCCGCGGCGGCGGCATCGGCGTCGCCGCGATGTGCGCCGGCGGCGGCATGGGATCGGCCACGGTCATCGAGGTCCCCGCCCCCTGATTGACGGAGCAGCAGCCAGTCATCCGTTCGGAATGGTAGTCCCAGAGATCGGTCACGCCGTCGGTGTAATGGAGATTCTCTCTATTAGAGAATGTGATTCTCGATCAGGCCCGGGCGAAACCCCGGGCGCAGAAGTCCCAGACCTCCTCGGCGCTGAGGGGGTGAGCGCCGTCGTCGGGAGCCTCGCTGGACTGCGCGATGAACATGATGGTCTGCATGGTCAGGGCGGCCGCGCGGCGCGGCTTGATGGCCGGGCGCAGCTCCCCCGCGGCCCCGGCCTGCTCCATCAGCTCCGTCAGCAGCGCGAGCAGGGGCGCGTGGGCGACCTTCACCTCGGCCGGGTGGGTGAGCAGCAGCTGCGGGGCGAAGTCCGTGAACAGCGGGCGGCGTGCGGTGGGATCGGGACGGGACAGCTCGAATAGCAGCTGGACCGCGACCTTGAGCCGGTCCAGCGGATCCGACTGGCCGGACGCCGCGGCGCGGATCTGGTCGGTGGCCCGGCGCAGGGCGTCTTCGAACAAGGCAAGCAGCAGCTCATGCTTGCCGTCGAAGTGCTGGTAGAAGCTGCGCAGCGACTGGCGGGACCGGTCGACCACCATCTGCACGGTGAAGTCGGTGTTGCCCTTCTCCGTGATGATGGCCTGGGCTGCGTCGAGGAACCGCTGCACCCTCTGCTCGGCCCGGAGCTTGGCGGCCCTGGTCGAGCGCTCGACCGCGCGCTGCTTCCAGGCCGGCTCTTCGCTCGGAGTGCTCATGAGCGGATCCGTCTTCTGCATCATGTGTAGAACCTTACTGTACGGTTCCGGTACGCTACCTACCGCTCCGGCTGTGCCATTCCCTGGCACCCTGGGATTATTATTTTCATCTTCAAGCATGTTATTCCAGCTTTACCCTCACAAATGAACGAGTCGGGGGGCGGAGCGTTCTTTCCGCAGGAGTATCCCCGCCTCGTGGGTCAGTTCGCCGGCGCTGCCGAGCAGGCCGTCCAGGACCAGGGCGCGCCGGACGTGGCGATTCAGCCCGTGTTCGGCCGTGAATCCGATTCCGCCCAGGACCTGCTGGCAATGGCGGGCCGCGGTCAGTGCCGCCTGCCCGGCCGCGGCCTTGGCCAGCAGGCAGGCGAGACCCTCGTCGCTCTCGCCCTGACCCCCACTGGCGCCGGCGGCCAGCAGGGTCGCCTCGGCGCCCTCCAGGGCGACGAGGGTCTCGGCGAGCCGGTGCCTGACGGCCTGGAACGAGGCCAGCGGGCGGCCGAACTGGATGCGCTCCATGACGTGCGACCGGGCCAGCGCGAGCATGGCGCGGCCGGTGCCGGCCAGCCACCAGCCGAGCGCCCGGCGGCCGACGGCGAGCGGCACCGGGTCCGCGTCCCGGACCGCCCGGACGGGCCGCAGCGGCAGGTCGCCGTCAACGGTCGTGCCGGGCCGGTCGCTGCGGTCCCACACGACCCACGCCCCGCCCGCATAAGGCAGCGGGAGGGTCCCGCCGAGAGGGTGTCCCGCCGCGCCGAGCAGCACGTCGTTGAGCAGCGCGGCGTGCGCCCCGGTCTCGCCGAGCAGCCGGAAGGCCATCGGGACCGCGACGTCAGGGAACTCCGCGAGCAGGTCGGGCCAGCCGAGCTCCGCCAGGGCCAGGTCCAGGACGCGGCCGGACGCCGCCGTCATCGTCTTGCGCATCGCCTCGGCGAGCAGGTCCACCTCGACCGGGTCCATGGTCAGTCTCTCCCCAGGCCCAGCAGCCGGCGGGCGATGATGTTGCGCTGGATCTCGGCCGTGCCGCCGTAGATGGTCGCGGCCCGCGAGTACAGGTACTCGGTCCGCCACGGCGACTCGGTGAGCTCCACCGTCCCGGGCAGCAGGTCCCGGGAGCCCAGCGCGGCCTCGTCCGGGATGGCCGTCTCGGCCAGCAGCCGGTCCAGCCGCGTGTACAGGTAGGCGACCCGGTGCCAGAAGCAGGTGGATCGCTCGTGCGGGAGCAGGTCCGCCGCCAGCCGCCAGCCGTCGCCCGGCTGGCCGAGCATGCGGTCGCCGGGGACCACCACGTCGTCGAAGAACACCTCGGCGAACTCGTCCACGCCGTGCATCGTGCGCAGCGGCCGGACGGTGATGCCCGGGCTGTCCATGTCCACGAAGAAGGCGGTGATGCCGCCGTGGCCCGGCCCGGTCCGGGTGAGCAGGACGCAGCGGGCCGAGTACTGCGCGAGGCTCGTCCAGACCTTCTGTCCGGTGACCACCCAATCCCCGTTTACCTCCCCGTTCACCGGGACCGCCCGGGTGGTGAGGGATGCGAGGTCACTGCCGGATCCGGGTTCTGAGAATCCCTGGCACCACTGCTCGCGCCCGCTGAGCAGGAGCGGGACCATCTCCGCGGCCAGCGCCGGGCGGGCGTAGGAGATCATCGTGGGGGCAAGGACCTCGATCATCGAGTAGATCCCCGGCTCGGCCAGGTCGCGCGTGGCGACCTCCTCGCCGAGCACCGCCCGGAGCAGGGCGGGCCCGCCCAGCCCGCCCACCTCGGCGGGCCAGCCGTAACGTATCCAGCCCGCGTCGTACAGGGCGCGGCGGACCCGGGCCAGCTGGGCGACTTGCCCGTCGAGCGAATGGTCGGGCCCGGGTGACAGGTCATGGTCGGCCAGCCAGGCCTGCAGGCCCGCCCGGAACTCGGCGACGTTCATGTGCCGGCGCGCTTGTAGGCGTGCGGCCGCCCGGAATCGTGCGCTCCGTTCCGGCGGATGAACGTCATGGCCCGGGTCCGCAGCCGCCAGCCTCCGGAGGTCCGCAGGTAGGTGTCGGTGTAGTAGCCGATCCGCATGTCGTGGGTGGCATGGTCGACGAAGCAGAGCGGCTGGGTGCCGGTGGCGGTGTCGCCGGCCAGCTCGATGGCCGCCGTCCCGGTGAGGAACAGCCCCTTGGGGGCGGCCGCGACTAGGGCCGGGAATTCTGCCAGGGGATAGGTGTCGCCGAAGGCGCTGTAGGTGCCGTCGGGGGTGAAGGTGGCCAGCAGCCCGTCGATGTCACCCCGGGTGATGGTCACCGCGTAACGGGCGAGCAGCTGCTGGATCTCCACCAGGTCATCAGCGGACAAAGACGTTCCCGCCCTTCATCACGAACCGCACGTCCTGCGTGACGGTGATGTCCTGCAACGGGTCGCCGGGCACGCCGATGATGTCGGCGAGCAGCCCTTCGGCCAGCCGTCCCCGGTCGGTGACGTCGATCAGCTCGGCGGCCGTGACGGTCGCCGCCCGGAGCACCGCCAGCGGGCTCATCCCGCGGCTGACCAGCGCGACCAGCTCGCTCGCGTTCCGGCCGTGCGGGATCGCCGGGGCGTCGGTGCCGACCGCGATCCGCACCCCCGCCTCGTAAGCGGCTCGCACCGACGTGCGGGCGCGCGGGAACATCTCGGCCGCCTTGGCCTGAAGCTCCGGCGCGGCCTTGGACACGTCCATGCCGTCCGCCAGGAACGTGGTCGGCACCAGGAAGGTGCCGTGCTCGACCATCGCCTCGATCGCCGCCTTGTCGATGAGGAAGCCGTGCTCGATGCAGTCGATGCCCGCCTCGACGGCCGCGCGCACCGCGTCCGCGCCGTGCGTGTGCGCCGCGACCCGCAGGCCGCGCCGGTGCGCCTCGTCCACGATGGCGCGCAGCTCCTCGTCGGAGTAGTGCTGCGCGCCGGGCGCCCCGGTGTGCGACATGACCCCGCCGGAGGCGCACACCTTGATCAGCTTCGCGCCGTGCTTGATCTGGTACCGGACGGCCCGGCGCACCTGGTCGACACCGTCGGCGATGCCCTCCTCCACCGTCAGCGGCAGCACGCCGGGCGCGAACGCCCCGAACATCGTCGGGTCGAGATGCCCGCCGGTCGGGGTGATGGCGTGCCCGGCCGGCACGACCCGGGGACCGTCGATCCAGCCCGCGTCGATCGCCTTGGCCAGCGCGACGTCAAGCAGGTAGCCCCCGGTCTTCACGAACAGTCCCAGGTTGCGGACGGTCGTGAAGCCCGCGCGCAGCGTACGGCGGGCGTTGCCGACCGCGCGCAGCATCCGCAGCGGCGGGTCGTCCTGGACGGGGGAGTACGCAGCCGTCTCGCCGCGTCCGCCCATCAGGAGGTTGACCTCCATGTCCATCAGGCCGGGCAGCAGGATCAGCTCGCCCAGGTCGATGATCTCGCCCTGCGGCGGGCCGCCGACCCCGGCAATGAGGCCTCCCTCGATCCGCACGACCCCCGGGCGGACGATCTCCCCGGAGTCGATGTCGAGCAGCCCCGCGGCCTTGAGCGTGAGCACAGTCAGGCGGTCTCCCTCCCGCGTCCAGGCGTCTCCCTGCCTGCATCCAGGCGTATCCGGCCTACGCCATGAGAATGATATTCTCGAATATGAATAGCAGATTTTCACATCCGGTCCGCGGCGTCAACGCCTCAGCGGATCGAGTTTGGCGAAGTCCCAGCTCACAATCTTCGCCGGGGTGACCAGGAGCCAGCCGTGCCGTCCGTCGTACCGGAAGCGGCCGCCTTGAGCCACAGCGCTGTCCCGTCCCAGACGAACCACAGCGCGCTGACGTGTGGATGGCCGCCCGGGCCCAGGGTGGCGACCCGGCAGACAGGCTGGGTTCGCAGGAACGCGTCCCGCTCCCCGTCGGTCATGGCGATCGCCGCGCCCCTGCGCTGTCCCGTCATCATCGCTCCTCGCGGTACATAGTTGATTCTCCTTCAGGGAGAAGATAGCTTTCTCGTATTGAGAGGAGAACACTCGCCGCCATGACGCCCGCATCGGCCCTGCGACCCGGTGACCAGCTCGCCAGCACCGTCTGCACTACGAGGGTGGTCGTCATCCGCGCCCCCAGGGAGCGCCAGCCGGTGATCGCCTGCGATGGAAGCCCCATGGTTCCCGGACCCGCCGCACCGTCGTCGTCAGCCGCTGATGCCGCCGCGGCCACGCTCATCGGCAAGCGCTACGTGGACGCCTCCGAGACGGTTGAACTCCTCTGCACCTCGTCCGGGGTGGGCGTGCTGAGCTGCGATGGCGCCCCGATGACCGTCAAAGCGGCCAAGCCGCTGCCCGCCTCCGACTGAAGGGCCGCCATGGAACGCGACGACATGATCCTGATCAGCGTCGATGATCACATCATCGAACCGCCGGACATGTTCCTGAATCATCTGCCGGCCCGGTACGCCGACGACGCGCCGCGGCTGGTGCACCGCGACGACGGCACCGACGTGTGGCAGTTCCGCGAGACGGTGATCCCGAATGCGGCGCTGAATGCGGTGGCCGGGCGGCCGAAGGAGGAGTACGGGCTGGAGCCGCAGGGGCTGGATGAGATCCGCCCGGGCTGTTACGACGTGCACGAGCGGGTCAAGGACATGAACGCGGGCGGGATCCTGGCGTCGATGAACTTCCCGTCGTTCCCCGGCTTTGCCGCCCGGCTTTTCGCGACCGAGGACCCGGATTTCTCGAAGGCGCTGGTGCAGGCATACAACGACTGGCACATCGACGAGTGGTGCGCGGCGTATCCGGGCCGGTTCATCCCGATGGCGCTGCCGGTGATCTGGGATCCTTCAAGCTGCGCGGCCGAGGTGCGGCGGGTGGCGGCCAAGGGCTGCCTGTCGCTGACCTTCTCCGAGAACCCCGCGGCGATGGGGTACCCGAGCTTCCACAGCGAGCACTGGGATCCGCTGTGGCGGGCGCTGTGCGACACGGGCACCGTGCTGAACGTGCACATCGGATCCTCGGGACGGCTGGCGATCCCGGCGGTGGACGCGCCGCCGGATGTGATGATCACGCTGCAGCCGATGAACATCGTCTCGGCCGCGGCGGACCTGCTGTGGTCACGGGTGATCAAGCAGTTCCCCGAAATCAAGATCGCGCTGTCCGAGGGCGGGACGGGCTGGATCCCGTACTTCCTGGAGCGGGTAGACCGGACCTTCGAGATGCACGCGACCTGGACGCTGCAGGACTTCGGCGGCAAGCTCCCGTCGGAGGTCTTCCGCGAGCACTTCCTCACCTGCTTCATCAGCGATCCCCTCGGGATCAGGCTCCGCCACGATATCGGCATCGACAACATCTGCTGGGAGTGCGACTACCCGCACAGCGACTCCATGTGGCCCGGCGCGCCCGAGCAGCTCTGGGAAGTCCTGCAGGCCTGCCAGGTGCCCGATGAGGACATCAACAAGATGACCCATGAGAACGCGATGCGCTGGTATCACTTCGAGCCGTTCGCCCACGTCCCGCGCGAGCAGGCCACCGTGGGCGCGCTGCGCAAGCAGGCCGAGGGGCACGACATCTCCATCCGTTCCCGCAGCCACCGCATCATCAACCCGGAAGAAAAACTCGAGGGCTACCGGATGCGCGCCCGCGCCGCCGTCGCGGCGGCGGCCCGCTCCTGACGCCGGCCCGCTCCTGACGCCGGCCCGCTCCTGACGCCGGCCCGCTCCTGACGCCGGCCCGCTCCTGACGCCGGCCCGCTCCTGACGCCGGCCTGCTCCTGACGCCGGCCTGCTCCTGATGATCGGCTGCCTCGGAACTTGCTGAATTTGTCATCGCCTCTGCCGCGGCCCGCGGAAAGGTGAGATTACGCCCCGGTTACCCTTGTCACATCCCCATAACTAATCTAATGTGCGTTCAGTAGGTTGGTTGAAGGGAGCCGGATGCCCGATCAGAGGCCCAACGCCCCGCTCCTGACCAAGGAGAAGGACCGCAGGCAGCAGATCCTGGCCGTGCGGTGCCGGATGCCCGCGACGCTGCCGATACCGACCGTTCGTGCGGCAGAACCTTGATCCTGATACTCCGTTGCATGGACGTTTCTCGCGTAGGTACCGGGCGACGGTGGAGGCCGTGGCGGAGAGGATCCGCCGGGGCCAGTGGCCAGGCCGGTATCGCGCTGAGATGTATCCGGCCGTCAAGGCCGTGGAGATCATCGCCTTTCTGTACCGGATGGAGACTTCATGGTTGTTCGATCCTTCGGTTCCGCTAACCGCGGTCTTCTAGGAGCACAACAGGTCGCTGGTGCTGAGTCCGAGGCGTCGTTGCTCCGGCACTCGCTGAGGCCCCGGCTCGCGGCGATCGCGCCGAGCGTGGTGGAGGCGGTGCGGTTCGCCGGGGGCTGGCTGTTCGATCAGGTGATGGCCGGATGGGACGTCACGGTGCTGACCTCCGGTGATGCCGATACCCGGCCGGCGCATATCCTCGGGGCCCGCGTCGCGGACCTGGAAATGGTGCTGGCCCGGCGGGTGCGGGGGTCGTGCCTGCAGGGCATTGCGCTCCGGGCAGATCTGTACGGATCCGACGCGCGGGTGCGCCGGATGGTGGACGAGGCCCAGGAGGGCCTGGCTGAGATCAGGCTGTGGGGTGAAGGCTGGCCGTCCGAGCTGAACGGCGGGGCCGGGCCGGTGCGGTATCAGCTGAGCGTGGCCGCGCGGGCCTTCAAGGCCCAGGCTCTGGCCGCCGCCGCCATCCCCGCTGACCTCGCCCAGGACACCGAGGAGTTCTGCAGTACGGGTCGGCGATCGAGTCTGGTCCTCACCCGGTAGGCAGGTACCGGTCCGGCGACCGCCGGCCGGATATAGGCGCACGCCGGGCCGGCGCTTCTGCGCACGCCGGGCCGGCGCTTCTGCGCGCGATAAGCACGCTAGCCATTCCGGCCGCCGCCGCCACCGCCCAGGCCGCACGGTGACGGGCGGTGCCGCGAGTAGCTGAGGGCGAGATGGTATATGGATTCTCACTAGTGAGAATGCTATTCTTCGACCAGATCATCTCGCCGGGCCTCCAGGAGCCGCCGCCGTGCAACCACTGCGGGGAATCGTTGTCGTAGCCGTGGAGCAGGCGGTCGCTGCCCCCATCTGCACCCGCCATCTGGGTGATCTCGGCGCCCGGGTGGTCAAGGTGGAGAACCGGGCGGGCGGCGACTTCGCCCGGGACTACGACGATGTGGTCGCCGGCATGAGCGCGTACTTCGCCTGGGCGAACCGCAACAAGGAATCGGTTGCCCTGGACCTGAAGCATCCGCTCGGCCTGGAGGCGCTGGCCCGCCTGGTCCGGCGAGCCGACGTGGTGGTGCAGAACCTGGCGCCCGGCGCGGCCACCCGCCTGGGCCTCGATCCGGCGGAAATGCGCGCATCGCGCCCTGAGCTGATCACCGTGGATATCTCCGGTTTCGGCCAGGGCGGCCCTTATGCCCAGGGGCGGGCATACGACCTGCTGATCCAGGCCGAGGCCGGCTCCTGTGCCATCACCGGCACGCCAGGGCAGCCCGCCAAGCCGGGTATCCCGCTCGCCGACATCGGTGCCGGGATGTACGCGCTGTCGAGCATCCTGGCCGCCTTGTTCGTCCGCGAACGCACCGGCCAGGGGACGGCGATCTCGGTGGGCCTGTTCGACTCGGTGGCGGAGTGGATGGGCTACGCGCTGAACCTGGCCCGCTACGGGGGCTTCGACCTTGAGCCGAACGGCGTGAGCTCGCCGGCGGTCGCGCCTTACGGCGCCTACCCGACCGCGGACCGGCAGACGCTGGTGCTCGGCACGACCAACGACCGGGAGTGGCGGCGGCTAGCGCTGGAGGTGCTGCACCGGCCTGATCTCGCGGACGCCCCTCGTTATGCGCACAACCGCGACCGCGTGGCGCACCGAGCGGAACTCGACGCGGTGATCGGCGAATGGGCGGCGGGACTCTCGCTGGCCGACTGCCGGAAAGCGGCTGAGGCCGCCGGGCTCGGGCATGCGAGGCTCAACCGGCCGACCGAGGTCCTCAGCCATCCCCAGCTGCAGGAACGCGCGAGGTGGCAGGAGATCGGCTCGCCCGTCGGCCCGGTGCTCGGGCTGCTGCCCCCGCCGGAATCAGCCGACTGGGACTGGCGCCTGGATCCGATCCCGGCTCTCGGCGAGCACACCGAGCCCGTGCTGCGCGAGCTGGGTTTCAGCACCGAGGATCTTGCCGTCATGAGGGCCGAAGACGTCATCGGCCACAGATCGCAGGAGTGAGAGATGCCCCGATCCGCACCGAAGCGCTCACTGCTTTCCTGGCTGCTGCACCGTCTCGGCCCCCCGCCGCCGCCCCCCGGGGCTACTTCAGCAAGAGCTGGAGTTCCGGTGCGCGGCACCGGGCCATCGCCGGGCGCGGGACGGCGGGCCGCCACCGCGGAACCGGCCCGGCCCGGCGCCCTGCCGCCTAGCGCAAGGTGCCGGGCGCCCGCCCTGGGCTCAACTAATGACTTTGCGCGAAGGGCTGAACCACGCATCGTAACCCTGCGCCGAGAACACGGGCTTCTTCCGCCGAAGGTACGCATCTGCCATGCTGTGCGTTCCGGTGACAGACGGCACGCGATCCCAGCGCAGGGCCGGGCGTTTCCGGGAACGCTCCGCCGGCAGCATGCCCTTCTCCGCGCCGTTTCCTGTACGGCAAAATTTTTCCGCTCAGGAAACGGCGGCAAGGCCCGTAGGTGCGCTCCGCGGGCTGGTGCCAGGATCCGTAGCCGAAGGTCCCATTCAGCCAGATGATCACCCGATCATGGTATGAGCCCAGGCCGAATACCGGGTGCGGGCCGGGCCGCCGCCTCCGCGGAGCGGGAGCAGGGCGGTCTCCTATGCTGGCGTCGTGCACCTGGGCCTTATCGCCATCGTGGTCAGTGACTACGACCCGGCTATCAGCTTCTTCGTGGACGCGCTGGGTTTCGAACTCGTGGAGGACTCCCCGGCCCTGACGAACGACGGGCGCCCCAAGCGGTGGGTGGTAGTCCGGCCGCCCGGTGCCGCGACCGGCCTGCTGCTCGCCCGGGCTGACGGGGAAGACCAGGCCGTCATCGTCGGGAAGCAAGCCGCCGGCCGGGTGGGTTTCTTCCTCAACGTTGAGGACTTCGATGCCGCGTACGCGCGGATGGCCGCCGCGGGCGTGCAGTTCCTCACGGCACCGCGCACCGAACCCTACGGCCGCGTCGCCGTGTTCCTCGACATCGCCGGCAACAAATGGGACCTTATAGGGCCCGCGGCCTAAGACCGGCAGCTCACGCCAGCACGAGGAAAGGGATCACGCAGGCCGTACTCAGATGGCGTTCTTGGCCCGGACCGCGGACAGGAATGAGGCATAGCTCCAGGACAGGTTGCTGACGCTCTTCTCGTAGCCGGTTACGGCGTCGAACTGCTCGCTGAGCTCGAGACGATCGCTGTGGAAGACGATCGCCTGCAGCATCTGGTCCCCGGCCCCCTGAAGCGCTGCCGCGGCGGAGGCCGGCGTGGTCGACGCATCGACTCCGATCTGGCTGAAGAAGCTGGCCGAGAGATCGTCGAGCGGGATCGTCGCGGCGGTGGTGACCTGCTTGGCCAGGCGGTAGTACAGCTCGGCGAAGTTGGCTGTGGACACCGCCCAGGGGTGGTCGCCGACCTGCGCATCGGTGTCACCGTCGTACACGTCCCCTGGATAGCGCCCGAGCAGGGGACCCATGCCGCGTTGCTGATCGTCCCCGTTGATCGGGTAGTGGTACTTCGAGGCGGGGTCGGCCCACTGGCTGCGCACCTGTGCGGCCGTCGCGAGCAGCCTGGTGTCAGTGATGGCGATGCCGCCGTAGACCGCGGCCATTACCACGTCGATGTTGGGGTCATAGGGAGCTCTGTAGTCGGTCGGGACGGGCAGCATCGACTGGTAGTACTGACCATCCCAGTGACCTGCCAGGGCGTTCTCAAGCCACGGTATGGCGGCGTCCATCCAGCCCGGCACCGGGATGCCGACGGTGTTGGCCGTGACCGCCTGGAAGCACCGCAGCTGCACGGAACGCGCGAAGAACGAGGCGCCGTACTCCTCTTCCCAGAGGTTGTAAGTCTGGCCTTGATAGGCGTTCTGCAAGAAGTTCAGGTTTGCCGTGATCACGGCGTTTGCGGTTCCTTGTGCCGCCGCGTCCAGCTGGGCGTACAGCTGCAGGATCGCCAGTGTCTGCAGGGCCGGCCCGTCGGTCTGGTCCGTCCAGCTCCGCGGCGTGCCATTGATCAAGAACGCCGCGCGATCGAAGTCGCCGCCGGAGTCCTGGCAGATCCGCGCGAACTGCACGTAGTCGGCCAGCGGCTGGCTGGTGGGCAGCGGGCCCGCGGCCAGCTCCATCGCGACGATAGCGGCGTCGCGGGTCCAGTTGTAGACGTAGTCCTGTGACACATGCGTGACGCTGTTCTCCCACGACGGCGAAGCGAGCACGCACCCCGGCTTCGATATGACACCCGCGTTAACCGGATCCTCGAACACGAACCCGTCCGAGGCCACGTTGCGGTACATCAGCCAGAACATGTACGGCGCGACCGCTGCCGGGGCTGGCTGGGCTAGCGCAGGCTTTACCAAGCTATATTGCAATACGCTCATCTGGAGAACCCCCTCGCTGGCGCGAGCCTAACGCGAGAAGTGGGCGCCGGCAAGAGTGCGGCGCCCGGTAAAAGTCGCGCGGCCTCGGTACAACCGATTGCCGGCCGGCGTAAAGAAGTCGGTCGCGCCTGAGTTCATGAGTCAAAACATGCCAATACGCTTCCGTATGATCAGTATGGCGTTTCAGTTACTTACGGAAAAACAGGCGTTCCCTCGTCTCAGGGGCCACGGAGACCAGTTTTGAACTCTTCAGCCGCCCGGCGCGCCAAGGACGAGGTTGGCGGGTGGCAGATACGGCTCGGGAGAGGCTGCTATAAGACAGTCTCGGAATGACCGGCGGAACCCGAAGCGAAATTCCCCGTTTATCCAGGATAAAACGTCCGGCGCGCTAGTCAGTTGGGTTCCAGCAGCCTGCGGAAATTGAATCTGCAAAGGCATGGTTGTTAGCTGATGGCCAAGGAATATGCCCGGGTGATCATCTCGTGCGGCTAGGCAGGAAACCGGCCATCGTGACGCTGCGATCACTGAGTGATTCGCTGCGTGGCCAGGGTCTGCCCTGCCGATCGGAGCCGGTCGGCGAGCGCGGTGCCCATCGCCGTGGCGGGTGTCAGGACGCCGGCCCGGTCGGGCAAGCGGTCCCGGTCCAGGGCGAGGCACAGGGCGCTTTCGCCGAGCATCACCGACGTGGCGGCATACCCAGGGTCTCCCCGCGCTTCGATCGTGCCCAGGTACCGCGCGCCCGCCGAGGTGCGCGTGTGGATCTGCATGCGGAACAAGCCCGTGCGGCGGGTCTTGCCGCCGGGCCCCTGGCCGGGTGCGGGCAGCAGCCGGCCGAGCAGCGCCCGGGACGGCCCGAACGCGAGCCACGCCTCAGCTGCCTTCACCCCGGCGCTGACCGCGGCGCCCAGCATGGGCGCGGCCGGGCCGGTGCCGAACCCGGTGACCTCCCGGTAGCGGAACCGCCGCCCGTAGGCCCAGTCCTGCAGGGCGTTGCTGCGACGCACCACGCGGGTGTTGATCCCGGCCATGACGAACGGGCCCACCCATCTCCGCAGGTCACCGTCATAGCGGACCCAGTCCAGGTCACGCTCGTCGCCCAGGTCGGGTTCGGCGGGGCGATCAGGGCTGAGCGCATAGGGGTCCCGGACCACCTGACGGCGCTCGGCGCTGGCCCGCACTTCGTCCTGCTGCCCCATCATCGACGCCAGGGTCCCGCCGCTGACACCGCCCTTCAACGCCGTCACGACCAGCGTCGTGTCCTGCAGGTCACCGGCGTTATCGGCGCGCGCAGCGTGATGCAGCAGCAGCGTGCCCAGGTCGGACGGAACCGAGTCGAACCCGCAGCAGTGCACGATGCGCGCGCCCGCGCCGGCCGCCATGTCGTGACAGCGGTCGATGCTGTCCCGGATGAACAGCACTTCGCCGGTCAGGTCCGCGTAGTCGGTCCCCGCGGCGGCGCAGGCCTCCACGAGCCCGATTCCCCGGCCGTAGTAGGGCCCCACCGTGCTCACCACCACCCGGGCCGCCCGCGTCAGCGCCGCCACCGACACCGGATCGGCCGAATCGGCGGTCAGCAGCGGCCACGCCGCAGCGGCCGGCCCCAGTCGCTCCCGGACCTCAGCCAGCCGCCGCGCCGACCGGCCGGCCAGCCCGATGCGGACGCCGCCGGGCGCATGACCGGCCAGGTAGCCGGCCACCAGCCGTCCGGCGAAGCCGGTGGCGCCGAACACCACGACATCCAGCTCACGGTCCCCGCTCACCCGTTCATCCTAGACAGGCCGGCCTAGCCTGTCCCGGCCCAGCAGGGTTCAGGAGGCGCTGATGGTGGCCGGGTCGGCCGGGGTGAAGCCGTAGACCCGGGCGGCGTTGCCGACGGTGATCTTGTGCTGGGTGTCGGCGGGCAGGTGGGCGAGCCACTTGCTGGCCATCGCGACGGTGTCGGGCCAGGTGGAGTCCGAGTGCGGGTAGTCGCATTCGAGCATGACGTTGTCCTCGCCGACGATGTCCAGCAGCCGCAGCCCGGCCTGGTCCTCGATGAAGCAGCCGTAGACGTGATCGGCGAACAAGGCGCGGATGTCGGTGTCCAGGTCGAAGCTGGCGGCGGTCTTGGCCTCGCCGCGCTCGTGCGCGGCGTTCATGCTGATGTCGAAGCGGGAAGCCCAGAACCGCTGCTTGTCGATGACCTGCTCGGCCCGCTCGAGGAAGTAAGGGATCCAGCCGATTGAGCCTTCCGACAAGGCGATCTTCAAGCCCGGGAACCGGGCGAAGTTGCCCGAGAACAGCCAGTCCAGCAGCGTGCCGGCCTGGTTGGCCGCCGGGGAGTAGGCCATGAACGCCAGCGTCGGCATGTCGTCGGAGGTGCGGATCAGGTTGGAGGAGGACCCCACGTGCATCGACACGACCAGGCCGGCCTCCTCGCAGGCCCGCCAGACCGGGTCCCAGTGGCCGCTGTGGATCGAGGGCAGCCCCAGCTTGGTCGGGTTCTCCGAGAACGCGATCGACTTGGCGCCGCGGGCGGCGGTGCGCTCGATCTCGGCTGCGGCCGCTGCCGGGTCCCACAGCGGGATGATCATCATCGGGATGAACCGGCCCGGGTAAGCGGCGGCGAACTCCTCCAGGACGAAGTCGTTCCACGCCCGCACGCAGAGCAGCGCCAGCTCCTTGTCCTTGGCCTCGTGGAAGACCTGGCCGCAGTAGCGGGGGAACGACGGGAACAGCAGGGAGGCCAGCACGTGGCCGGCGTTCATGTCCGCCACCCGGGCCGCGGGGTCATAGCAGCCCGGCCTCATGTCGTCGTAGCTGATCGGCTCGGGGGAGAACTCCTCCCGCCGCTTGCCGGCCACGGCGTTCAGGCCGGTGGTGACGATCTGCCGGTCCTCGTAGGCCCAGAACTCCGAGCCGCCCTCGCGGACGATCCGCGGCCCGGTTTCCCGCCACCGCTCAGGCAGGCGTTCCTGCCACAGCCGGGCCGGCTCGATGAGGTGATCATCCACCGAAATGAACCAGCTGAACGACATCAGACCTCCCGAAGAAAGCGAACGCTCACATAGCATCGTAGCACCGGGCCGCCCGCGCGCCACCGGCCGGAGCTGGCGGTCCCCAGCTGGCGGTCCTTCAGCTGGCGGTCCTTCAGTCCGTGTTGATCCACACCGACTTGACGTTGAGGTACTCGTCGAGCGACTGCTGGCCCATCTCCAGGCCCCAGCCGCTCATCTTGTAGCCGCCGAAGGGAACGGCGGGGTCGAAGAGCAGCATCGTGTTGACCCACACCGTCCCGGTCCGCAGCTCGCTGGCCAGCCGGTGGGCCTTGCCGACGTCCCGCGTCCAGATGCCGCCCGCCAGCCCGTAGGTCGTGTCGTTCGACCGGGCGGCGACTTCGGCGAGGGAGTCGAACGGCAGCACGCACGCGACCGGGCCGAAGATCTCCTCCCGGGCCACCCGCATGTCGTCCCGCACGTCCGCGAAGACGGTGGGGGCGACGAAATACCCGTTGGCCAGGTCCTCGGTCTCCAGGCGCCTGCCGCCGGCCGTGGTGCGCGCGCCTTCGGCGCGTCCCACCTCGAGATAGCCGGTGACGCGCTCGAGCTGCTCCGCCGACACGACCGGTCCGATCCGGGTTTCCGGGTCCAGGCTGTTGCCGACCTTCAGGCCGTCCGCGAACGCCGACATGCCGTCGACGAACTCGTCGTAGATGGCCCGTTCGACGTAGATGCGGGTGCCCGCACAGCAGACCTGACCGGAGTTCGCGAACACGCCCATGGCCGCTCCGGGCACGGCGCGGGCCAGGTCGGCATCGGCGAACACGACGTCAGGGGATTTCCCGCCGAGCTCGAGCGACACCCGCTTGAGGTTGCCGGCCGCAGCGTGGATGATCCGCCGGCCGGTCGCGGTCGACCCGGTGAACGCCACCTTGTCGACACCGGCGTGCTCCACCAGGGCCGCGCCGACGCATCCGCCGAAGCCCGTCACGATGTTCACCACGCCGTCGGGCAGCCCGGCTTCCGTCAGCAGTTCCCCGATGCGCAGCGCGGCGAGGCTGGCTTCCTCGGCGGGCTTGAGCACCATCGTGCACCCGGTGGCGAGCGCCGGCGCGATCTTCCAGATCGCGTTGCTGATCGGCCGGTTCCACGGGACGATCGCGGCGACCACCCCCACCGGCTCCTTGAGGGTGTAGCTCAGCACCGAACCCGGGATCGAGTTCGGGATGGTCTCACCGTGGATCTTCGTCGCCCACCCGGCGAAGTAGCGCAGCACCTCCGCCTCCCAGGCGGGCGCAGAACCAGGGCGCCGCCGGCCGATCGGCGAGCCCATGTCGAGCACCTCGAGCAGCCGGAGCTCTTCGTAGTGGGCCTGCACCGCGTCCGCGAGCGCCCACAGCAGCGCCTGGCGGTCCCGCGGCTTCATGCGCCGCCACGGACCCTCGAACGCCGCCCGGGCCGCGGCGACCGCGCGGTCGGCATCGGCCGCGTCCGCCTCGGCCAGGTCGGCGATCACCTCCCCGGTCGACGGGTTGACGCTGGGAAACGTCTGGCCGGACGCCGCCTGCGCCCACTGGCCGCCGATCAGCAGCCCCTTGGGACGGCCGTCGAGGAACGGAGAGAAGGGGGAAGGGGAGGTGGGTGGGGGGCCAGTGCGAACCGGTGTCGACATGGAGACTCCATCGTGACGAGGCGGGCGAGGCGCGGGCGCACGACCTCAAGTAAAAGGGTGCTTACTCATCCTAAGCTCCGGCCGCCCGCTGTAGAAAGTAATCGTTCACCCTGTTACTGTGCGGTTAACCATGCTCCGCCCGCAGTGCCCCATCGCACGGTGCCTGATCGCGCGGGGCCCGAACACCAGGGGAAGCGATGGAGCAGACTTCGGCCCTCCCCGACGACTGGTGCCTGCACCACTTCGATCACCTGTCCGGCGAGCTAGCCGCCACGATGCCGCAGACTATGGCACGCATGCGCGAGCTGTGTCCCGTGGCCCGCAGCGAGGAGTACGGCGGCTTCTGGGTGGTGACGAGGTACGAAGACGCACTCAGCGTCGCCCAGAACTGGGAGGTGTTCAGTTCCGCGCACGGCCTGTCGATATCCCGGGCGCCCACCGTGGTCCGGAACCTTCCGGTCGAGGCCGACCCGCCGGAGCAGCGCATCTTCAAGCGCCTCATCAACCCCTTCTTCACCCCCGCGGCCGTGGCGGAGTGGGAGCAGCCGACCCGTGCCCTGGTGACCCGTCTCATCGACGCCTTCATCGAGGACGGGGCCTGCGATTTCATGGCCGCTTTCGCCCGGCCGTTCCCCAGCCTGGCGTTCTTCGAGCTCGCTCTCAACGCGCCTGCCGGGGACCTCGACCGGGTCGCGTACCTGGCGTCGAAGTCGTCGACGCCGAACGATCCGGAAGCCCGCGAGTGCTGGCTCGGCCTGTACCACTGGATCAGGGACTTCGTCGGCCAGCGGCGCGGTCAGCCGCCGCGCGGCGACGTCGTCGACGCGGTGCTGGCCGCCTCGATCGACGGCCGGCCCATCACCGAGGACGAGGTCATCGGCACGGTGCAGCTGCTCATCCTCGGCGGCCTCGAGACCACGGCCGGCGCGCTGGGGCTGATGCTCGGTAGGTTCTGCGCCCAGCCGGAGATTCCCGCGCTGCTGCGCCGCGAGCCGGAGCTGATCCCGAACGCCGTTCACGAACTGCTCCGCCTCGACCCTCCGTTCGTCTCGGTCGGCCGCACGGCCGTGCGCGACGCCGAGCTCGGCGGCCGCCTGATCAAGGCGGGCGACAAGGTCCTGATCCACTGGGCCTCGGCCAACCGGGACCACGGGGAGTTCGGCCATCCGGACGGCTTCGACCTCGGCCGCGAGCGGAACCGGCATTTCAGCTTCGGGGTCGGGCCGCACCGCTGCGCCGGCTCCAACCTCGCCCGGATGAACCTGCGGATAGCCCTGGAAGAACTGCTCAGGCGCCTGGACGAGATCAGGCTGGCCGACGGCGCCGACATCCGCTATCACGCCGGCCTGACCCGCTCGCCGGTGCGCCTGCCCATCACGTTCCGGCCCGTCACGCCCGGGCCCGTCACGCCCGGGCCGGGTGAACGTGAGGCGGCTTGACGGCTAGCAGCCTGCGCAGACCAGGCGGCGGGCGACATAGACGTCGCCCCCGGCGAGGATCATCGTCAGGGCCGAGGAGATCTGCACCGCGGGCCCGAGGCCGCTGTCGCGGACCAGCCGGGCCTGCACGTTGTACGGCCCGATCGTCAGCGCGACCGGCCCGGCGGGTCTTCTCCGGCGTCGGGGCGGCTCCGGGAAGCACCACTTCCACGGGCCTTCCGGCGTGGTGAAGCACAGTTCGATGTACTCGGGCCGGGCGGGGCAGCGGCGGACGTGCTCGAGCGTGGCCGGCACGAACGGCTCCTCCAGGCTCGGACCGGCAAAGCAGGACGCCTGCACCATAGGCCCATCCTAATCAAGTAAACGTTCACTCATTTACTAGCCTAGCATCATCCGGCGCCGGCGCGCCGGACGGGTCAGGGTCCGCCCTATCGCCAGGGGTTCTGAGGGCTTGACCCGGCGCCGATATTCATGTCAGATTGCTGACATGAATATCGGCGCTGCCCCGGTCACCAGCACGAGCGACGTGTCCTACGACCCTTACAACGTCAACACGAATGCCGACCCGTACCCGGTGTACCGCCGCCTGCGCGAGGAGGCACCGCTGTACTACAACGAGCAGCACGACTTCTACGCGCTCAGCCGCTTCGACGACGTGGACCGCGTGCTGTCCGACCCGCAGACCTACATCTCGGGACGGGGCGTCGTCCTCGAGATGATCAAGGCGGACATCGAGTTCCCGCCCGGCGTGCTCATCTTCGAGGACCCGCCGACGCACACCACCCACCGCAGGCTGCTGTCCGGGGTGTTCACGCCGCGGAAGGTGACCGCCCTGGAGCCCAAGATCCGCGAGTTCTGCGCCCGGTGCCTGGACCCCCTGGTCGGCGCCGGGCGGTTCGACTTCGTCGCCGATATCGGCGCGCTGGTGCCGATGTGGACGATCGGCATGCTGTTCGGCATCCCGGAGCAGGACCAGGTGTTCATCAGGGACCGCGGCAACGAGAACCTGCGCACCGAGGCCGGGCAGCCGATGGAGACCAGGGTCGACAGCGGCGAGGTCTTCGCCGACTACCTCGACTGGCGCGCCGAGCACCCGTCCGACGACATCATGACCGACCTGCTCCAGGCCGAGTTCGACGACGAGACCGGGACGCGGCGGCGGCTGACCCGCGAGGAGATCCTCACCTACATGGCCGTGGTCGTGGGCGCGGGCAACGAGACCACCAACCGCCTGATCGGCTGGGCCGGGAAGGTGCTGGCCGACCACCCGGACCAGCGGCGCGAACTGGCCGCCGATCCCGCCCTCATCCCCGGCGCCGTCGAGGAGCTGCTCCGCTACGAGCCGCCAGGGACGCACATCGCGCGGTACGTGACGCGGGACGTCGAATGGCACGGGCAGCAGGTGCCCGCGGGCAGCGCCCTGCTCCTGCTGGTCGCCTCGGCGAACCGCGACGACCGGCGCTACCCCGACGGCGACCGGTTCGACATCCACCGGGAGTTCCGGCTGGGCCTGACGTTCGGCCGCGGCATCCACTACTGCCTGGGCGCCGCGCTGGCCCGGCTGGAGGGGCAGGTCGCCCTGGAGGAGATCCTGAGGCGGTTCCCTGAATAGGAAGTCGACACCGAGGCCGCCAGGCTCTCCCCGACGTCCACGGTCCGCGGCTGGGAAACGCTCCCGGTCGTCATCCCGCCAGCAAACGAGACGAGGTAACGATGCCTGGACGAGTCGAGGGCAAGGTCGCCTTCATCACCGGCGCGGCCCGCGGCCAGGGCCGCAGCCACGCGCTGCGGCTGGCGCAAGAGGGCGCGGACATCATCGCGGTGGACATCTGCGGGCCGGTCGACGGGGTCATGTACCCGATGCCGGGTCCGGGGGACCTGGCCGAGACCGCCAAGGAGGTCGAGGCGCTGGACCGGCGCATCGTCGCCACCCAGGCCGACGTGCGTGACTTCGAGGCGCTGAAGGCCGCGGTCGACGACGGCGTGGCCCAGCTCGGCCGGCTGGACATCGTGGTGGCCAACGCCGGCATCGGCGCCCTGGGAGCCAGCCTGGCCAAGATGGACTCCAAGACCTGGCAGGACACGATCGACATCAACCTGACCGGGGTCTGGCTCAGCGCCAAGGCGGGGATCCCGCACCTGATCGCGGGCGGCCGCGGCGGGTCGATCGTGCTGACCAGCTCCGTCGGCGGGGTGAAGGGGTTTGAGGGCGCGGGCCACTATGTCGCCGCCAAGCACGGCGTGATCGGGCTGATGCGCACGCTGGCGCTGGAGATGGCGCACCAGAAGATCCGGGTCAACACCATCATGCCCACCCAGGTGAACACGCCGATGGCGGTGAACGAGGGGACGTTCCGCCTGTTCCGGCCCGACCTGGAGAACCCGACCATAGACGACTTCGCGGTCGCCTCCGCGATGACGAACCCGCTGCAGGTCCCGTGGATGGAGCCGGAGGACATCAGCAACGCGGTGCTGTTCCTGGCCTGCGACGAGTCCCGCTACATCACCGGCGTGGCGCTCCCGGTCGACGCGGGCTCCATGCTCAAGTAAGTTCCCCGATCAGGCCGATGATCCGGTCCGGGGTCAGCGGCTGGGTGGTGATCCGGACGCCGAGCGGCGCCAGCGCGTCGCGCACGGCGTTCGCCAGCGCCGCCGGGGACGCGATGGCGCCGCCCTCGCCCATGCCCTTGTAGCCGCCGGGCGTCGGGCCCGGCGTCACCACGTGGCCGTACTCAAGCTCGGGTACCTCGGCCGCGGTCGG
>WNGH01000650.1_pt1 | contig 30784 bp, 29 predicted proteins | sample 5400631 | NCBI WGS metagenome assembly WNGH01 (sample SAMN13153373, study PRJNA577476) | soil metagenome | isolation source: 115 cm soil or saprolite under Garry oak tree replicate 1 | place: USA:California | collected 2016-06-15
GTTGGCGACGCTGGTTGTGAACAAGCTGCGCGGCACGCTGCAATGCGCTGCCGTCAAGGCTCCTGGCTTCGGCGATCGCCGCAAGGCAATGCTCGAAGACATCGCAGTTCTCACCGGCGGCAAGGCCATCACCGAAGATCTCGGTATCAAGCTCGAGAACGTGAAACTGGAGGACCTGGGACGCGCCAAGAAGGTGACCATCGACAAGGACAACACCACGATCGTCGCGGGTGCCGGCAAGGCCAGCGAGATCGAAGGCCGAATCAAGCAGCTGCGCATTCAGGTCGAAGACACCACATCCGATTACGACAAGGAAAAGCTGCAGGAGCGTCTGGCCAAGCTCGTCGGCGGCGTGGCGGTGATCAAAGTCGGCGCAGCCACGGAAACGGAGCTGAAAGAGAAGAAGGCTCGTGTCGAAGACGCAATGCACGCCACGCGCGCAGCAGTTGAGGAAGGCATTGTATCCGGCGGCGGTACCGCTCTGCTCCGATGCTTACCAGCACTCGAAAAGCTCAAGCTCCATGACGATGAAGCGACCGGCGTGAACATCGTAAAGCGTGCGCTCGAAGAACCCTTGCGGCAGATTGCCCAAAACGCGGGGCACGAAGGCGCACTGGTTGTAGGACGCGTGCGCGAATCAAAGGATGAGAACTTCGGTTTCAACGCAGAGACCGGTGAGTTCGGCGACCTGGTCAAGGCCGGTGTGATCGATCCAGCCAAAGTTACGCGTCTTGCGCTCCAGAACGCAGCGTCAATCGTTTCCTTGATGCTAACAACCGAAGTCCTGATAGCCGACGCTAAGGGAGAGGAAAAAGCGGTCGCGGCAGGCGGAGGTATGGGAGGTTCCTACTAAAAGTTCTCGGTTCGATCGCCATTCCGTTGTTGTCCTTAGCCAATTCATCAACGGAATTCGCTCCGACTCCTTCGCGAACAGGCATCTAATGGTTCGGAGAAATTTCTTTGACGAACTCTTCAACGAATGTTTGTTTTTGAGTGGCCAGGTGAAACCGCCTGGCTCTCGCGATTACATGCCTAATCCTCGCGGCTGCCGGAATCAGAATTTAGAACTGGACGAGCTATTGGCGCGTCCAGGCATTCCGTCATTCTGCTTTCCGTCATTCTGCTTGAGGACATAGCTTCCGAGGCGGCCGTTCGGTTTGGTTGGGGTCGCCATCACAAAACCATCGTTTCGTTAGAAATCGTCTGACGAAACGATATAGTCTCTTCCTTTCGTGATCCAGGTAAATCAGCTGGGTAGTGTTTTCGATCCCAGCGACCCTTATCAAAAAGTTTCCCGTTTACCACGTTTTGGAACCTGCCTGAATCGGTGCCCGCACGGTGATTCATCCAGCGCTGCCTGCCAAGGGCGTGGCATCCACAGGCCGCGTCGTAGGATGTGCCCTCAGTTAGTCAGAGCGAGCACAGCATAGGCCGTAGCTGCATCACTCATGAAGCGTCCCACATTGGAAGAAGGATCGCGGTGTTTGTTAAGAGAATGGGCAACCCACAGGCCTTCTGTTTTGTTCTGGTTCCTCATCAGCCATTCCCTGCCTTGCTTGAGCTGGACATTTTCGCGGGGAACGCCGGTTTGTTGAAGAACGAAGAGCGCAAGACCTGTCGCGTACCCATCGCTGCCCGTCTCTTGTGCAGTTCCATCCAACCGCTTCCACGTACCGAACAGAGAAGAAGGACCCCAGTCTCGCCAAGTTCTGGCGAGTGGAAACAGACTCCAACCACCGTCCGCTTGTTGCTTACTCAGAACTTCCTCGGTGATGGACTTTTGGCGCTCCGGCGTCAACAGCCCCGGGAATTTCGACGACGCCCAAAGCAGCGTGACGCGGTTGATGAGCGGCTGCGCTGAGTATTCGCGCTCCAAGTAGTCACGAAGCATCTTGAGGTTATTCTGGATTTCGGGTGTGGAGCGATAGTTCTCAGGAGCTGTCCCCACGGCGATCGCCGCAAGGGTGGCGCCATAGTATGGAGAGATGCTCCCTTCCCAGGGATTCAAATCGAACAACTGCCAGAGCCAAGCCCCTTTGTTAGTTCCGGCGGTTTGTTGCAGTACCCAAAGATTGGCGAACGCGCTCCGCGTGTCATTGCTGAGCTTCCCACTTTCAACATCATTGGCAGCGAGGACGAACGCAATGAGAACGGCTTCCGTCGCGCGAGACTCAGCGCTCTTATTGGGGCCGTCTTCCTTGTCGTTGTAGACGGGCGCGATCTCTTTCCAAATACGAACGCGTTTTCTGACGTTTTCCAACAGAATGCGTTCATTCTCTGTAGGGGCTGGCTCACCGAGCACCTTGCGAAGAGGCGGCCGAGCCAGAGCATAGGGCACAGCTGTATGACAAGAAACACAGAAGGTACCATGCTCGCGAGCGGCCTCTTGCCAGCCCATCCACCACTGCTCTCTTTGATCGAGGTAAGCGGCGGCGGCCTTCGGATCCCACGAATTAGCTGCTGTTGTTCCTGGCGAAAGCGGGCGAGCAGCTGCGTCGTACAATTCGACAGAGCCGACCCTACGGATTTCAGAGTAGGATCTCGCAACAAGAATCGCTGCTAGAAAGGCCGTCGCAAGCGCGCCATTTCGAAGCGCATTCGTTTTCATGCAATTCGCTCCTTTGCCAAGCGAGAACAAGTCGACGTAGAGGCAGGAGACCCTGGATTACAAACCCACTTGGAAAACAGAATGAACGCTATCATTAAGCTTTCGCCGAAACAACGGTCTCTACAGGAAGGCTTGCAACTCCCGGAAGAGCAAGGCAGACCACCATTTAGAATTGAGCCTTTTTCACTCCACGAACCAGAAGTTCAATCGCACCGGGCGAGCCCGACTAGTTGCGTCTTTAACTCGGCTCCAAAAGGCTCCAATTGGAATGAGGCGGTGGTGCCACGCCGTTTTCTTTGTTGGACTAAGAAAGTAGGGATGCAATTTCGATCTCCACCGCCCCAACCAAACTACTTCATTCCGCAAGGCTTATGGCTGATACTCTGCGTTCGGCACGGCAACAATCCCCTGGCGCATCGCATAGTGGATTAATTCAGCCAGAGAATGGAGGCCGAGCTTGAGCATGAAGTTGGCCCGGTGAGTTTCAACAGTCCTCACGGCGATTCCCAGCTGCGCTGCGATCTGTTTATTGGATTTTCCCTGGGCCAGGAGGCGGATGATTTCAAGCTCTCGGGGAGTTGTTCGCGCGTCCGTCCGGTTCCCTCGTTGAGGCTGATTTTTCTGTTGAGAAATCCATCGAGCACAATTTCGGATATTTTTGGCGCAAGGAAACGCTTACCGCCAACAACTGCACTTACACCTTTCAGAAGGGAGTCCGTAAGGTCGGATTTCAAAATGTACCCGTGAGCGCCGGCATCCAACGCACGCAGCACCATCTGGTCTGACTCATGCATCGTGAGCACAAGAACTTTGGTATGTGGAACTGCCTCCCGGATTTGACGTACTACCTCGACTCCATCCAGTTCGGGCATGCTGATGTCGAGAATGGCGACTTTCCTTCGGAGGCGGGGACCGATGTACAATCGAGTGTCGCGCCATCTTGTACGCACCCGCCGAAAACTGGAAGAGATAAGGCGACGCACAAGGAAAATTACCAGAAACAAGGGCGGTGGCGGAAACCACAGGACCTTTGGAGTTGCTGGATAAGCTTGCGCCTGGCACGAAGTCCTCATCTCGAGAGCCAAATGCCTTACACTGGTTACAGAGGGTCAACGACTTGTCAGAAACTGCGATTGAAGAGAAGAGGAAACGCGACGAATTGAAGGCCAAGAGGGAGCTACTTTTCGAGCGGTATCTGAAGCACCCAATGGATACTCGCCTGGCCCTGGAAATCAAGATCATGGACGATCAACTCGCAGAAGCTACCAGTCAAACGAAACGGAAGTCGGGAAGCCGGAATTGAATGGCCGTTCGTTGTTCCGTCGATTCCGAGCTGAAGTTTCTTTTTCAAAGAAGCTCAGTTCAACAGGTTTTTGGCATATTTTACGGGAACCGCTAGATTTGAGCCGCCGAACCCACTCAATATCGCGAAATTTACTCCAATCACTTTTCCATTTCGGTTGAAAAGCGGCCCGCCAGAGCCACCCGAAGTCGTCGCAGCGTCGTACACGATTTTGTCCTGCAGAACGTCGCCGATGTGTCCTTGCGTGGTGGTTGGCCGAATCAGTTTCTGCTCGGCCAGATGCGAGACGATTTGTTTTACTTCGGAGGTATTTCCAGTGATCTCCTTCGTTGCGTCTGGTCCAGCACGCGCCAGAATTCCCTCAATGCCTGTGGGATAGCCAATCAGGACTACCGCTTCGCCCGGTACGCTCGCGTCACTTCGATCGTCCAGATCCAGCAGCGAGCTGCGCGCCGGCAGGCCGCCTTCGAGCCGCAGCGTCGCGACGTCGGCCTGCGTGGAAATTTTGTCAAGCTTCGCCGAAATTCCTTTTTGGCTTCCCGGAAAATACGCCATGTAGGAGAGCGCGTACGCAGAAGCGCCGTGGTCGATCAACGCTTTCAGCTCGTCGTTACCCCACCACGGCTCGGCGACATGGTGGTTTGTAATCAATCGCCCGTCCTTCCGCACGAGGAAGCCCGTCCCAAAAACATCTAACTGCAAATGCGGCCCGTTGCCGTCAGTGTCCAGCTGAACCATACCCTTGTCATCCATAAGCGGTTTACCGAGTCCATCCACGGCAATGAGGATGGGTTTTCCGGTCCCGCGATCGAGAAATTCCACGACGACGTGCAAGAGGCACACGCTGGAGCCATAGGAGCGCACGATGGTTTCTGCAATTTTGCCTTCGCTTTCAAGACGGTTCAGCCTGCCTTGCGTTTCGAGCAATTGTTTCTGAAGCTCGCTATTGGCACCACCGCCTTCCGCAGCCATTTTCTTCTGGAGCTCCTGCGATTGCGCTACGAGCGATGCTCGCGCGGCCGAATCAGCCTTTCCTTGCAGGTCCAGACTGTGGCGTTCGTCTTCCGCGCGGCGCAAGAGGTCGCTCTGCTGCACAACGCCGCGGCTCAACCGTGCTAGTTCTGCCTTGAGTTGCAGCGTGTCCGTGCGGCTACGCCGGTAGGTCAAGGAAGTAACCAACGCCGCCACGACCGCGACAATGCTCAGAATAAATAGTGCCGGAAGAACCCATAGCCGCTTCCGCGTAACCGCGCCGCCGCTGAGTGTTTCTACTGCCAGCCCCGCTAGATGCTCTTTCTCCTCCGCCTGCTTCAGCTTGGTCCGCAGTTCTACTTCAGGTTGGCGTTCGCGAAATTGTGTGCGGACCTTGGCGGCGAATTCCAAAAACTCGAATGGAGCGGAGATGACGTCATCTGCGCCGAGGTCCAGAGCCCGCGCACGCTCAAGCGCGCCGCCTTGCACTACCATCAACACACGAATCGATTTCGTCTGCTCCCGCGACTTGATTTGCGTGATGATTCCGCAGCAGCTCAGGTCCGATGGTGTAGCTTCCGTAATGAGCAATTCGGGTCCGAACGATTCAATCTGCTCGACATCCAGTCCTGCCTCGACGGCAATTTCGTATCCCTGGCCGGCCAGCGCTTTGTTGACTTCGTCGGAAGAGCTCGCACTAAGATTCAGAATGAGAATTCGCATCATTCAGATATTATCACCCACTTTGAAGATTCATGTTTTCGGGTGAGTAGCTGAAAAGGGAATTCTGCCTTATGTGGAATCTGGCTTGTTTGGGGTATCTGGCAATCCGATTTCCCTTGCGGTGGGGGCCCCGGCGCCAGCTAATAATCTCCTTTTAGCGCGTGCGCGGTCATCGCAATAGCATTCAATAGCTCGTCTTGGCGAATCGGCTTGACCATGTAGGCTGCGATGTCGAGTTCTCGGCACCTAGAGGCATCACCAAGGTAGGTCTACGCTTTTGCCCGTCCGGGCAAAGTGGGAACGGTAGCATTCTCAGTGGATGCGCGCTCCTCGTTGCGGAACCCAATCCAGAAGAATAAGAAGACGATGGCTGACGCGATTGCCGGCACCATCCAGATGGAGCGCCAATCGTGAAGTACGCCGCCCGCAGGTGAAGATTTCACGTAAAAATCCACTACGCGGCCGCATATCCAGGAACCGATAAACATACCGATTCCGTAGGTAATGAAAGTAATCAGACCTTGTGCCGCCGCTCGCAGCGCGGAAGGTGCTTTTTGATCGACGTACACCTGGCCGGTCACAAAGAAAAAGTCATAACAGATTCCGTGCAGGACAATGCCGAGATAAAGCAGCCAGACCAGGTTGCTGCTGTTTCCCGTGCCAAAACAAACGTAACGTAAGACCCACGCGAACATGCCCAGCATCAGTGTGTACTTGACGCCAAGGCGGCGGAAAAACCACGGTAACGTCACCATGAAGAGCAGTTCGGACATTTGTCCCATAGTCATTTTGCCGGCTGCATTCTGCACGCCGATTTCGTTCAGAAAGGGATTTGTGAACGTGTAGTAGAACTGCAGGGGAATACAGATCAAAAACGAAGCCAAAACGAAAACGGTGAAGTTTCTGTCTTTAAAGAGACTGAAGGCTTCGGGAGGAAAAATGTTGCTGAGTTTAAATCCGTGGGCGGAGCGCAATGGAGGAGTATGCGGCAGGGTAAGACTATAAATGGCCATCAAAATGGACGAAACAGCCGCTACGCGAATTGGGACTGCCGTCGATTCAACACCCATGTAACCGATGATTAGTCCGGCGGCAATCCATCCCGCGGTACCCAGCACGCGGATCGAGCCGAAATCCTGCTTGGGATCTTTCATCTGGCGAAAGGCAAGAGCGTTTGTGAGCGCCATGGTCGGCATGTAGCAGAGTGAATAGACGAGCAGAATGAAATAAATAGCGCCAAAGGTCGTGCGCGTCGAAGCAAACCACAGAAGAAGTCCGCCGATTCCGTGAAGTGCGGCGAGCAGCCGCTGGTTCGCAAACAACTCATCAGCCATCAGACCTACAAGGAAAGGAGAGAGCATGGCTCCCAACGCGGTGGTGCCGGCGGCGAGACCGATTTCCTGCCCGGAAAAGTGCAATCGCTGCCCGAGCCAGGTTCCCAGTGTCACGTACCAGGCGCCCCAGATGAAGTATTCCAGGAACATCATTAGGGACAGACGACCTCTCATTTGCAGCAGCACGCAATCACCTCTTAGACCTCTAATTCACTTTAGTTTCGACGTACTCGAACGAAACGTTCTCCGTACTTACCGTTGAGCAATCTGCGTTCGTGTCGGCCCATTCAGCCACAGATCGATGGGCTTTTTCACACCGAGCGGCGGCTGATAGGGGAGCGCGATTTTGCGGCCTTCACCAGCGGACGCGTAGCCGGCGTACAAGGCTTGCATCACCACCAATCCATCTTCGCCGGTTGATTGTGGAGTTTCTTTGCCGCGAACGCAACGAGCGAAGTGGGTCAGCTCTTGAGGCGTGCCGTAATTCCAAAGCTCTTCGAAGACTGGATACGTCCAGCCCTTGGTACCGGGCGCTTTTTCCACGGCGTAGCCATAGCCGTTTTCACTGAACGTCTGCAGCGCGTTGCCCATATGCAGATTTGCGTAGGTCACGCCGGCATCGCCGAAAACTTCGATACGATCGTCCATACCGCCGCGGCGCGCCCAACTGTTTTCGACCAGTCCGACCGCGCCATTGGCGAATTCCAGGATGCAGAGCGACTCATCTTCCGCTTTTGTCTTATCGCCGTGAACGTACGTGCCCATCTGACAGTAGACAGTTTTGATCGGCGAGCGCCCCAAGAACCAATAGCAAAACGCGATGCCGTGACAGCCCAGGTCCATGAGCGCGCCGCCGCCGGAGCGATTCACGTCCCAAAACCAGGGACTGTGCGGCCCGAAATGTTTTTCGCTTTGCTTGACGAGATGAATTTTGCCGAACCCGCCAGCATCCGCCATTTCCTTGGCTTTCAGATATTTTGGCGTAAAGAAAAGTTCCTCACCGTACATCAGGAGAACGCCGTGGCGTTTCGCCACTGCAATCATTTCTTCACCTTCGGCAATGGTCATCGCCAGCGGTTTTTCGCAAACAATGTGTTTACCGGCTGCGGCAATGTCTTTGGTCATTTGCGCGTGCAGACTGTTGGGCGCGGCGATGGTAACCATTTCGATGTCGCGCTCTTTCAACATCTCGCGGTAGTCGGTGTACACGCGCGGGATGCCAAATTTTTTAGCCAGCTCGGCTGCATTGCCCGGCGTCGGAGAAGCTACTGCCACCACTTCCGCGTCGTGCGGCATGATTTGAAAGGATGCGGCCTGGATGTCCGCTTGAAATTGCGAACCGATGATCCCGACCTTTACTCTACCGTTGCCCATCGACTCTCCCGTGAATTTGAATGGCGAGTCTACGCCGTCGAATTAAGACGACGCGGGACCTTGGTCATCGCAGCCGACGTACTCCTTCAAAATACGATTGCCTTTGTACTCCAATTCGTCATGGATGCCAATTTTGGATGTGTAGTAGCCTGTAACCGTCATACGCTTCAGTTCCACAAAAAAGCGGACTTCCGGAAGGTCGGTCATCTGCACGTGATCGGAAAGGACGGTCAGCAAAGCAATCCGGTCTTCCGGCGTGGCGTTGACAAAGGTCTTTCCGTGGTAGTGCTGGCTCATTACATCGATCAGGCGGAGCCCCTCCCGCCAAAGCGCCTTCTGATTGTCGTCGAAGCTTTCGCGCAATACCTGGTCGATATAGTCGGCCACTTTGGCCGCCTTGGCTCCACCCGAGTGACTGTCTGCTGGAATGATCGTTTCAGATAATTCTTCAACAAGAGCGTGCTGCGCCGGACTGAAGAATCGCGCATTGGATTTTGCCTCGCTAGTCTTTGCCGAATGCGACAGCGACGCAGTGGCCGCCTGCGACGCTTCCGCGGTCAGTGGCGGCATAGGCAGCAACGATGCGCCGAGTACGGTAGCAGAAGTCTTTAGCCATTCACGGCGATCTTGTCTCAAATCAATCGGATCTTTTGCGGACATTGCCTCTCCCTACAGATTGCCTTTTTGAAGTTCCTCGGCGAGATAGTCGCACGAGCGCCAGCACAACGCCATGATGGTCCAGGTCGGGTTTTGGCAACTGGCGTTGACGAAGGCACTGCCATCCACGACAAACAAATTCTTAACGTCGTGCGACTGTTCAAATTGATTCAGGACTGAAGTCTTCGGGTCATTCCCCATGCGCGCGGTGCCGAGTTCATGGATGGACCAGCCCTCCGTGAGCACGCGGCTGCTGACGTGCACGATTTCGAATCCCGCCGCTTCGAACATCTCTTGTGCGGTCTCCTTCATGTCCTCGGCCATGCGGTGCTCGTTGTCTCCAAACTTGTAGTGAAAACGTAGCGACGGGATTCCCCACTTGTCCTTCACCACGGGATCGAGCTCCACGTAATTTTCGTAGCGAGACAGGACCTCGCCGAAGGCGCCCATTCCTATGAACGCTCCCTGGTTCTTGCGAACCTCTTCTTTGAAGGAAGCCCCAAATCCGTGCGTGTCAGTTCCCCGAGGAAACATAGCGCTGCCGCTTCCGCCTTCAAACCCGTAGCCGCGGATGAACTTGGGGTGCTTTTCGGCCAAGTTGCGGAATCTGGTTAAGTAAAAGCCGCCGGGCCTGCCGTCATCGAGCGTTGGCGGCTTGCCCACGAGGTTCTTAGCCCGCCCGGCCACGCCAGGTCCCATGACGTGTTCACAGAAATTATGGCCCACATGCCCACTCGAGTTTGCAAGGCCATTTGGATAGAGATGCGACTTGGAAAGCAAAAGAAGCCGGGCTGATTCGAGCGTAGAAGCAGCGACGATAACAACTCTTGCGTGCACCTTGTAGTCTTTCATCGTCTGGGAATCGACAAAGTGCACGCCGCTGGCTTTGCCTGTTTGCGGGTCAACCGTGATTTCACGTGCCACCGAGTTGGTGCGGAGCGTCAAATTACCGGTATCCATCGCGGGATAAATCAAACCGGTGGGAGAGTCAAATGCGGCGTGAATGTCGCAGCCGCCCTTACGCTCGCATGCACCGCGCCCGTAACAACGGCTCCGGTATTTGTTGTGTTTCAGTCCATCGCTGGTCACGCCCGCGCGGTACTGCGTGAGCACGCGCCCCATTTTCTGGATTCCTTGCTTGAGTGTTACCTCTGCGCAGTTTAGTTTTGTGGGACGCTGGAAAATGCTGTCGGGCAGGTACGGCAAATTTTCTTTCACGCCGGTAATGCCGAGATAAAGATCAACCTTGTCGTAATAGGGCGCGATATCGCCGTAGCTGATGGGCCAATCTTCACCGTAGCCGTCGCGGGTCTTCGCCTTGAAATCGTAATCGGAGAGCCGTAGAGCGAGCCGTCCCCAGATATTTGTCTTTCCGCCCAGGCAGCGCGCGCGGACCCAGGCATAGTTGGTTCCAGTGAACGGATTCTCACGCTCATCCACGACGATATTTTTTAGGTAGTCGCTGCTGCCTATATAGCTGTGGAGATGCTTGGATTTCTCAAAACCGGGACCGTACGGGGGATTGCGGATTGTATACTCGTTGAAACTCAGCGAATGTGAATCGGGAGGAAGGAATCCTCGATGAGCATTATCGTAGGGCCATTCCATCGAGCGTAATTCTTGCTCAATCGGAAGCTTTTTTCCGGCCTCGAGCAGCAACACTTGCAGCCCGCGACTCGTAAGGACGTGGGCGGCCATTCCGCCCGCGGCGCCGGATCCGATGATGACCGCATCGTAGGTTTTTGTGAGATTCACTTCAGGCTCGGCCATCGGGCAACCTTTCCTTTAAAACTGGGGAATGCGCTTTAGCTGCTCGCAATGCGGAATGCCGATTATGCCAAAAGCCACCGAAGTATGTTCGAGAAAAATTGATACGCTGAGCGCCGCGTCCCGGCGCGCTCGGCGACTGGATAGTACATCATTCATTCGCTTCAAGCCGGCAATGAAAATATATAAGATGAGAGGTCATGGCACTCAATACAGACCGAATTGAAAAAGACGTCCGCAAGCTGAGAAATCTTGTTAAGAAGGTGCCTCGGAATCCGACTCCGGAAGAAATTCACCGACTCCGAACTCGTGTGCGGCGTTTTGAGGTTGAGCTCGAGGCCTCCGGACTGGATGCACAGCGCAAGGAAAAATGGCTGCTCAAACAGCTGGCTCGCATCAGGAAGAGAGCGGGCAAGGTCAGGGACATGGATGTTTTGACGGCACACCTGTCAACCGTGCGCGTGGATGGCGAGCGCGACTGCCTGATTCAACTTTTTGAATATTTGGGAACGAAGCGCTACGAAAAAGCTGAGCGACTGCATCAAGTCTTAAAGAAATATCGCGACACTATCGACAAAAGATTGAAGAAAATTGCGCGCGTCCTGGAGAAGCGCATGGGGAAGAGTAGTGCCGCGAAAGCTGCGACAAGCGCGGCGTTACAGTCTTCCACTGAAATCGCCACATACGGCAGTCTGAATCGCGGCAACCTGCATGAGTACCGGCTAAAACTAAAGGAACTTCGGGACATTCTTCAAATGGGAGAAGAAACACGTCACGAAGAGTTTGTAGAGTCGCTCCGGAAAATCAAGGATGAGATCGGCGAGTGGCACGACTGGGAAGAACTGAATTCCCTTGCGGCGAAGATACTGGATCACAGTCCCGGCTGCAAGCTCCAGCGCCAGCTAAAAGAAATCACTCAGCAAAAATATGAATCCGCGCTATCTTCAGCCACCAAATTGCAAAAAACGTACTTTCGGCCACTTAGCGGAACGAAAGGGCACAGCGCGAACTTGAATGGCCAGAAAGCTTCGCGCGCGGTGGGCGCCGTTTCGGCACTCGCAGCAGGGTAACGTGCTTGAACGGACGTTGGCGGTTGGATGGCGTCCCAACGGGCGCGCAGGTTCTGTGATTCATCAGGAGCAAATAGCGGTGTGACTTCTTCTCTCTTGCGGGGGCAGTTGCTGTTCCGTATTGCGAAGAACGATTATCGCCGGGCTGGGTTTTGGGCAACTGCGAATCCGGGACGGCCGGCTCGGGTCGTTTTTGAACGCTGGCGGCCAAATCGGAGGTTGTCAGATCACTTCCGGTTTTTCGAATTTCGTTGTCCATCGATGTTCCTTTCCGTTTGATTTCAACGCTTCCGGGCGCTGTCGAATATTTCTCCGATTATGTTTTTCACGCTGATCGGCCGGAACGAACCGCTTCCGTTTGCACCGGGGGCTCGACCAATTCGTCGAATAGAGTTCGATAGTGAATCATTGCCTGACGCATATCCTCCGTGGAAGCCAATCCTCGGCCGTGCCGGAGGACAATATCGTGCCCGGCGCGATAGTGCTCGACCACGTGCGGGTGATCCACTGAAATATCCTCGGCGCGGCTTTCAAAATCGCTGACCGAGTAGCCGCGGGCCGACATCACCTCTCCAAGAAGATTGTCGGCTTCGGTAAGAGCACTCCTCGGATCGTCGACAAATCTTGTCTGCACAGAGCGCCAGGACCTGAGGAAACGATCACGGTCTGCAGGTTCAATCGCGCGGATCCGCAAACGCTCGACTCGCTTTTCCAGTTTTTCCAATTTTGATTCGGCACTCTTTCGGTCGCCGGCTTCGCGCACTGCTCGCGTGTACTCTGGGCCGAAACGTTCGCGTAGACGGCGCGTGCGGAAATATTGGAACGCGAGGACTGTAATCCCGGCCAGGACAATTGCCGCCACGAGAATTACGACTACCGTTGAGTTCATAATGCGACCTCTTTTTGCTCTTTTATTCGTGAATCGTCTTGCTGGCCATCCCAGAGTGTCTGTATAGGGCAATCGTCCACACTGTATGGGAAGTGGAATCCCAGCGAGCGTTGCTTTATCGATCTGGAGATGCTGACTCACTAGGAGCGAGAGTCAGTGTGCCATCCACAAGGACTGCGCGCAGAAATGTTCTACGAGAGAAATTTTTCTCGTCCCACATACTGCCTCCATGGCTCGGCGTCGCGGGTTGGGCGGGTCTGCTTCTGTATAGAGGGACATCTAACTCCCGCTTGTCCTAGATTCGAATGATTCATCTGGCGGATTTACTGACCATTGCCTTTGGCGAAGGTGCCCATTAGTTCGGTCTGTTCGATCACTTTGCCCTCAAGGGCCAACCTAACTTCCATCGGACTCGCGCCGGGTGGAAGGTCGAGCTCCTTTCGTAGGGCGTATAGGCGAGCAAAATAGCGGTGTCTCCCTGAAGGAGGGCACGGACCGGTATATCCGAGCTTGCCGGAGTCGTTTTTTCCCTGCAGGCCTGCGGCGGGACCTTGCTTGGAAACGTCCTCACTGATGCGAGTGACGTTCGGAGAAATGTTGTAGAGTAGCCAGTGCGTGAAGCCGTCGTTCCGCGGAGCATCGGGATCATGCAGGATCAAGACGAAGGCCTTTGTTTCTCGCGGCGCGTCTTCCCAATAGAACTCAGGCGAAATGTTTTCGCCTTCGCACGTGAATCGTTTGGGAATTGGTTCTCCTTCTCGAATCGCAGAACTCAGTAAGCGCATTGAATTCCTCCTATAAGTCTTTAGGAAGACTGGAACCGGCTTTTTCGGCACTTCGTGTTCCAGCGGGCCGTGGCGCTCTGGCCGACCTCCATGTGACGCAGCGCGTATCCGTATCTGGTGAATCAGAAATCAGCAGAATACGGTCACGATCGCCGAAGACGGATCATCAGTTACGGATGGAATGATGCTCTCGTCCGCACCGGACCGGTCAATCGGTACTTTGGCGTAGGGTCGTCTCTGCTACACACATCACCTGATTGCATCAGTCCTGTGTTGCCGTTATTTGCGTGTGCAGGAGGACGCACGACAGAGCATGCCCTCCTCAACGGTACCTGTTGCGAGAAAATGAATGACGCGACGCCAGGAGTGACAATGCCAGGCAAGAGTAAACGGCCAACCAAATCGAACAAAACGAGCCCCGCAAGAAGGGCGAAAAGAAAGAACGTACAGGCAGCGCAAATCGGAATCGGAGAGACGACTTCCGGTTCGGAAAGAAGTTCGCTCGATCCAAACCGCAAGCAATTCATTCCGCAGGACCGAGACTCTTCGCGGACCGCCAAGGGACGACTGTCGGGTGATGTGCAGAACCTTTCACAGGAAGAATTGTCCGACTCAGAGAGCGTCGAGGAGCTGGTCGAAGAAGGTCAGGACTTCGAAGGGGAGCTTGTTGAAGGCATAGAAAACGCTCCTCCCGCTGATCAGGGTGAGGTGCGAACGCATGCTCCCGCTGAGCCCAACGAGGAAGCGCCCGACTACAAAAACCGAAATCGCCTTTAACCCCGAAATTGCAGGCGCTTCGCCGCCCAGCGTTTTACATCCGGATCGCGGCAATCTTTTTAAGATCTGCCAAGAACTGCCGTTCCTGCTCGTGCCGCGAATTCTCATCGGGAGCCCGCAGGATCGCGGATGGATGGACGGTGGCTATGACATACGGTGCGATCGAGGATTCTAGAAACTCTCCCCGGTGCTGAGTGACTCGGAAGCTTCGTCCGAGCAGTGTTTGTGCTGCGGTCGCGCCCAGGCAGACAATGATTTTCGGTTTTAATGCACTGATTTCTGCGTTCAGCCAGGGTCTACACGCATTAATTTCGCCGGCGCTCGGTTTTTTGTGAATGCGTCGCTTCCCGCGTCGTTCCCATTTGAAATGTTTGACCGCGTTCGTCAAATAGACGCGCTTCATCTCGATCCCAACTTCTTCAAGCTTGGCGCGCAAAAACTTTCCGGCCGGCCCGACAAATGGGTGGCCCTGCAAATCTTCCTGATCTCCGGGAACTTCACCGATCAGCATGATGCGAGCGTTTGGAGAGCCTTCTCCAAAAACGGTCTGCGTCGCGTTTCGCCAGAGATCACAATTCCTGCATTTTTGCACGTCTTCTGATAGTTTTTTCAGGTCGTGCGAAAGCAACGGAAGCTCGCCCGATTGGCGGGCTTTCTTCGACCGGGTCACCATGCTAGGTAAGATGCGGAAGAGAAGGGAAGGTTCAATGCGCTCCCGACATTGCACGCGTGACATCACGACGACAAACATTAAAATCAGGTAACTCTGTAATTCCTACATTCTGAATATTGCTTCATTCCATGTTTCCCTGTATGGAAAAGCAACGCCTTAAGGTGTTTATGTTAACGGAACGATTTGCCCGTCCCCATCGTGCCACTTCGCGTGGATCTGCCCGTAGCGAAGCGCTCGAGAATTTAATCGAACAGAAAGGTTCGGTAGTTTCGATTTGTTCGAGCAACAAGACTGGCTTGGAGGGGTTGGAGAGTTAAGAGCTAAGGAACCGGCACGACAAATTACCTTAGCAAGGTCGTAATCGGTACCCGGAGTACGAGCCAGTACTTCAATAGGAAGGTAGATTTTCAGGGAAAAAAACTGAACATGCCCGAGAGTACTACAAAAGCCACTCGCTGTAGCCAGCCCGGGAAATTGAGCATGAGCTGCCTTCTTCGTCCGCACTGGAAGGCCCTAGCGCTGGCGTTTATCGCCGTCCTGGGCGAAACGCTAAGCGACGTTCTCGAGCCCTGGCCGATTAAAGTCGTCATTGACAATATCTTGCAGTCAAAGAAGTTGCCAGACTGGCTGGCCGGATTTGTCTCTCACACCTTTGGTCACGAAAAGCTTCCAATTCTCAATTTTGCGGTCGTGGCGGTTGTCGCGATCGCGGTGGTAGGAGCAACCAGCTCTTACGTCGAAAAGTATCTGACGACGAGCGTTAGCCAGTGGGTAACACACGATCTTCGCCGGACACTCTACAACCATATTCAGAGACTCTCGCTGTCCGAACACGACAAGGCGCAAACGGGAGACTTGATCACTCGTGTTACGAGCGATATCAGTGCCATCCAGGATTTTATCAACTCTGCGCTCCTCGGCATGCTCGTCAATTCGTTGACCCTGGTCGGCATGATCGGAGTCATGCTGTACATCAATTGGCGATTTACATTGATCGCCCTTTCGATTGCCCCGGCCCTCTTCGTAGTCGTTTATACGTTTACTCGACGCATCAAGCAAGCTTCGCGCGCCGTTCGGAAGAAGGAGAGTGAACTGGTCTCGGTCGTGCAAGAAGTGCTGACTTCAGTGCGTGTCGTGAAGGCGTTCGCACGCGAAGATTTCGAAGTGTCCAGGTTCGAATCGCAAAGCCTGGAAAATGTGGAAACAGCACTTCGGGCACGAGGCATCAAAGCAAAGCTCTCGCCGATCGTAGAGGTGCTGGTTGCGATTGGAACTTGCCTGGTGCTGGGATACGGCGCGCGATTGGCGCTGCGGGGTGAACTCAGCGCCGGTATCTTGATCGTCTTTCTCTTGTATTTGGGCAGAATGTACAAGCCTATGCGCGAACTTTCCAAAATGAGTGACGCGGTCTCGAAGGCGATGGTGGGATTCGAGCGTATCCAGGAAGTACTTCAAGTAGAAGCGCGAGTGCGCGATTTGCCACGCGCGCGGCGCGCTCCGCGATTTAAAGGAAAGATCGAATTTGAGCACGTAACCTTCGCCTACGATGAAAAAACTCCGGTTCTAAACGACATTACCTTCAAGATTGAGGCGGGGAAGGTGGCCGCCATTGTTGGGCCGTCGGGCGCCGGTAAGTCGACCATCATTAGCCTGATTCCACGCTTTTACGATCCACAATCCGGAAGGATAAAGATCGGCGGCGTCGACATTCGTGAGTACAAGCTGAAGTCGCTGCGCGAGCAAATCAGTTTCGTCTTACAGGACACACTGCTGTTCCACGCCTCCATATGGGACAACATTGCGTACGGCAAGCCAGATGCGGAGCCGCAAAAAGTCGTCCGGGCAGCAAAGCTGGCGAACGCGCACGAATTCATCGAGAAGATGCCCGAGGGATACGCGACGATGGTTGGCGAGCGTGGTATGACACTTTCCGGCGGGCAGCGTCAGCGCATTGCTATCGCCCGGGCAATTATTCGAGATACGCCCATACTCATTCTCGATGAACCGACCTCCGGGCTTGATTCATCTTCTGAGCAAGCGGTCATCGAAGCACTGGACCGGCTGATGGAAGGCCGGACCTCTATTGTCGTTGCACATCACCTAAGTTCCATCCGCCACGCCGACGTCATATTTGTGATCAAAGATTCTGAGTTGGTGGAGCAGGGATCCCACGAAGAATTGCTGGCCGCTGGAGGGGTTTATTCGGACTTATATAGGACTCAAACTTGTGAAAGTGCCGGAGAATTAAAGGAGCAGCCGACCGCCAGCTGATTTTGTTCCACGGAACGAAAGCAGGGTAATGCGGATGCGACGACTTAAGAGCGTACCGACGACTCTACTCATGCTGTGCCTTGCGAGCGCTGCTGCGTCCGCAAGCGCGCAGGAGCATCACAAGCACCAGAAGCACAATCCCCCCAAAAGCACTATTGATCTCCCGGCTGTGCTATGGCGCGATCCCGGCAATATAGCGGCATCGAATCTCTTCTACGGCGCAGGAGGACGCGAGGACGCCCCAGATCCCCACGGCACTTTCACTTTCGACAAAGAGGACATGGAGGGGACAAGCCCAAAATTCAACGTGAAGGATGCAAATGGGATTGAATGGCGGGTTAAGTTGGGCGCCGAGCCCCAGTGCGAGACGGCTGCGACGCGTTTATTGTGGGCAGCGGGATACTTTGTTGACGAGGACTATTACCTACCGGAACTGAAGGTCGAGGGCCTGCCAAAACTTCGACGCGGCCGAAAATTTGTGACCGAAGGCGGCATCGTCCACGCCGCCCGTCTCAAGAGGAAAGCCCATGGAATCAAGAAAATCGGAAACTGGGACTGGTTTCAGAACCCGTTTGTCAGCACAAAAGAACTAAACGGGCTGCGCGTGATGATGGTGCTGATGAACAATTGGGACTTGAAAGAGATTAATAATGCAATCGACGTGGTTGATGGCGAGCAACGATACGTTGTGAGCGACCTTGGCGCAAGCTTCGGTAAAACCGGGAATACGATAACCCGTTCCAAGGGTGACCTGAAAGGGTACAAGGAATCAAAGTTCGTCAAGAAAACGACACCCGAGGAAGTCGATTTCGAATTCCATAGCCGTCCTTTTTTTCTGACCGCGATCAATATTTCAAACTACCGGAAGCGCACAAAGATGGAAAAATTGGCAAAACACATACCCCGGAGCCACGCTAAATGGGTCGGATGGTTGCTCTCTCAACTCTCTGACGAGCAAATCCGCGACTGTTTTCGAAGCGCTGGCTACCTTCCTGAGGAAGTGGAAGGATACACGGAAGTAGTGAAAAAGCGCATCGCTGCTTTGAATGCGTTGTGACTCTTGAGCCATTGGCTGCGTTTTTGGACGATGCGAGTCGGGCTCTTTGGAGACCGAAAAATGAAACTAATGATTCAACCGGATGATGGACCGGGCCCTCTCCTTTCGGCGATAAAAAGCGCGAAGAAAAGCTTGGACATTGCTATCTTTCGCTTCGACCGCAGTGATATTGAAGAAGCATTGAAGGCGGCCGTCGCGGATGGCGTAAAGGTTACGGCGCTGGTTGCTGATGTGAACCGCGGCGGAGAGAAGAAGCTGCGCCAACTTGAGACGCGCTTTCTTGAGGCGGGAATTACAGTGGCACGGACCGCCGATGATTTGGTCCGGTACCACGACAAGTTGATTGTCGTCGACCGGCACACTCTGTTCCTTCTTTCTTTCAATTTCACTCACATGGACATTGATCATAGTCGCGGATTCGGAATTATCACCAGGAATGCAGCACTGGTTCAGGAGGCTCTCCAGCTTTTCGACGCTGACTGCGCGCGCCGTCCCTACACCGCAGGCCCTGATACGTTCGTGGTCAGCCCGGCGAATTCGCGAAAGGTGCTTCGCAGTTTCCTAAAGCGCACGAAGAGGGAGTTGCTGGTCTACGATCCACAGATTTCTGACAGGGAAATGATCCGGATCCTGCAGGAACGCGCAAAAGCGGGCGTCGAAATCCGTGTCATTGGCAAAATCAGCGGCCGCACAGGGATAGCAGTTCACAAATTGACCAGGATGGGGCTACACACTCGCACGATTATTCGCGACGGCCGTCAAGCCTTCGTCGGCAGCCAGAGCCTGCGTGCCGTCGAGTTGGATTCGCGTCGCGAGCTTGGTTTGATCGTCCGTGAACTGAAGGTTGTTAAGAAACTTGTCGCAACCTTTGAATCCGATTGGAGCACCACTGACGGCTCGGGCCACGAGGAAAAATTAACCGGCGACCAACGTGCTCCGGTTCAAAAGAAAGAGGCGGAAAAAGCGATCGCCTCCCTGGTCGAAGAGCTGCACCCGCTCGCCGATACGGTACGAAGGGCCGTCAAGAAAGTCGCATCGCAAAACGGTGGAGAGATCCTGCAGAACAAGATGGTTAAGTCCACGGTGAAACAAGTGGTGAAAAAAGCCGTGAAGCAAGCTGTAAAAGAAGCGGCAAGGGAGTCCAGGAAAGATAAATCCTGATGTGAAACTGTAAACGAAGAATAGTCCGAGCGAGGAATACATTTATGCAGATGAAACGGAGGCTCCGGCATGCAAGTCAGGCGATACTGCTGGCTACTGTGCTCTTGTTGGCGCGGGCACCCATCGCCCGCGGCCAGAACGCTTCTCCGCCTTCTCCAAAGGAGGAGGCAAAAAACTCTGCGGAGTTCAAAGAATTTCTATACCGCGTTCAGGCGTATGTGACTCTTCATAAGAAGGTTGCCTCATCACTTCCGGCGCTGAAACCCACCGCTCTACCCGAAATGATCAACGCTCATCAGCAGGCCCTCGCTAGAGAAATTCGTGAAGCACGCCCCCAAGCGAAGCGTGGGGATATTTTCTCGGAAAAATCGCGAGCCGCATTTCGCAGGGCAGTGCGCGACGAATTCCGAGGCCCTCAAGGCCGCCTGGCCCGTAAAACAATTCAACAAGGTGAACCGCTGAAGGAGGTTCATGTACGCGTCAACGGAACTTATCCGGACGGCGTGCCTTTCACTACCGTGCCTCCGACGCTTTTGCTGAGATTTCCCAAACTGCCGGACGAAGTGGCTTACCGGATCGTGGATCGTGATCTGATCCTTCTGGATGTCGAAGCGAACCTAGTCATCGACAGTATTCACGAAATATTTCCCCCAGCCATTTAATTCAGGGTCGTCACATGAGAAAAACCCGGATACTTTTACTAACTTTTGTAAGCATCTTTTTTCTCGCCGCACGTGCCGACGAATTCAGGTTCCCACTTAAGTCCGGCTCAGTCCGTTTTGCGGCCATCGGTGACATGGGAACAGGGGACACGGCGCAGTATGAGGTGGCCCAGAGAATGGTCGCTGCCCGCCAGAATTTCCCATTCGAATTCGTGATCATGCTTGGCGACAACATTTACGGCGGCAGTACTCCGAGGGACTTTGAGAAAAAGTTCGAGGTGCCGTACAAGCCGCTGCTGGACGCAGGTGTAAAATTTTACGCCTCACTCGGCAACCACGACAATCCTAACGAGCGTTTCTACAAGCTCTTCAACATGAACGAGGCTACCTACTACACCTTCAAGAAAGGCAATGTGCACTTTTACGTGCTCGACAGCAATTACATGGACGCCAAGCAACTTGAGTGGCTGCAAAAGCAATTGCAAGAAGCTGGAGAGGGTGATTGGAAAATCTGTTACTTCCATCATCCCCTGTATTCGTCTGGAAAATCGCACGGCTCTTCGATCGAACTGCGGTCACTGGTCGAGCCATTGTTCATCAAGTATGGTGTGGACGCCGTATTTTCCGGTCACGACCATGTGTACGAGCGCGTAAAGCCTGAAAAGGGAATTTATTATTTTGTTGAAGGCTCTTCCGGCCAATTGCGTGCCGGCGGTTTGGCGAAATCGAACATTACGGACGATGGCTTTGATTCCGATCGCACTTTCATGATGATTGAGATCACCGGCGATGAAATGTATTTTCAAACACTATCCCGCGCCGGCAATCAGGTGGATTCGGGCGTGTTAAGGCGCCCGGTTCGAACGCCCGCGCCAACGAAATAATGATCTTGCTAAGAGCAGTTTGTGGCGAATACAAATTTCGAACCAGGCCGATCTCTGAACTCGATTTCTCTAGCGCTTCCTTCTGGCCCGTGGCCCACATAGGGTCATTTACCCTCGTTCATCAGCAGTTCGCCTGATGGGCACCGAGACGGATCGCACCGTAGCATTCCTTAAGTTAAGCGCTCCAGGACACAGGTCTGCGTATCGCGTTTCAAAGGCGCTGTTGGCTTTTAGCTGCAACAAGACGCGGAGTGCTATCACTGAGGAGGGATCTTGAAAACGAAAACGCTTGGCAGTCTGACCCTGGCATTTGGCTTCCTGGCATGCGGCACTCTTGCCCAAGACACAGCGAGCAAGCCGAAGTCCAAGGCGGAAGTGCGAACAGTAACCGGCTGCCTGTCCAAGGGCGAGAGCGCAGATGAATTCCTGGTGACAGCCAAGGACGGAAGCACGTGGGAAGTGCGCAGTTCGACGGTGAAGTTGGCCGATCACGTGGGACACACTGTGGCCGCGCACGGAGTTGTGTCGCACGCAAAATTGCATAACTTGAAAGAAGACGCCAAGAGCGCGGCCGCCGACACCGGAGCAAAGAAAGAAGACACGGAACACGGCCACTTAAAAGTGACGTCTCTAAAGATGGTCAGCGACTCCTGCAAGTAGGAGTCGCCAACTCAAGTCCGTATGATTCCATCGCCAACGCACCAATCTGATTGGCCGACAAGGAGAAAAATCGTGGATTTACTTTGGACCATTGCAGTGATTCTTCTGATTCTGTGGCTCTTGGGAATGGTCTCGTCCTACACCTTAGGCGGATTTGTACACATTCTTCTGGTGCTCGCAATAGTGGTTGTCTTGATCCGGGTGATACAGGGCCGAAGAGTAGTGTGAAAAAAGTGCGTCAAACACACCGTTAGCGTCTGGCGGCGGTTCTGCTGTTTGCCGGCGATCATAGCTTGAACTAGTTGTCGAGGCCGCCAGGCGCGAACACGTCTGTGAAATTCCGTCAGCTCGCTAATTCATGCGAGCTTCGTTCGATTTGCTGCGGATCGCCCGAAACAATCGCATTTTCGCGCACTCCCCATTCACAGAGGAGCGACGGAATGTCTGAATCCTCTGCAATGAAACAGGGGTTGGCGTCGCCAAGGACGCCCCAGTCTGAAAATCTGCTGACCCGCCTGGGCCCTGGCCTGATTACCGGAGCGGCAGACGACGATCCAAGCGGCGTTGCGACGTACTCGCAGGTAGGTGCGCAATTTGGCTTCGACATGTTGTGGATTGCTCTGTTTTCCTTCCCGCTCATGGCAGCGATTCAAGAAATCTGCGGCCGCTTGGGCCGCATCACGGGCATGGGCGTCACAGCGAATCTTGCAAAGTCCTACCCAAAAAGCCTCGTCGGTTTCTTGGTTTTACTGTTGTGCGTAGCGAATGTCTTTAACTTAGGCGCGGATATTTCCGCGATGGCGGCGGGAATGCAAATGGTCGCCGGGGGCAAGGCCGAAGCCTACGCCGTCATGTTTGGGGCGATTTCTCTTCCGCTTCAAGTCTACGTACCTTACCGCAAGTACATTCACTACTTAAAATGGCTCACTTGGGCGCTATTTGCGTATGTCTTGACGGCTTTTGTCGTTCACGTGCCGTGGGGACGCGTTCTTCGAGCTACCATTGTTCCGTCTGTGTCACTCGATGCGAACTACTTGATGGCATTGGTCGCGGTTCTCGGCACCACCATAAGCCCATACCTATTTTTTTGGCAGACATCGCAAGAAGTCGAAGAAGTCAAAATCAATAGAGATGAATCTCCGCTCAAGAAAAAGCCCTTTCAAGCGTTTGAACAATTCAGGCGCATCGCTTTCGACACCCGGGTCGGAATGGCGATTTCCAATCTCGTGGCCTTCTTCATTATCCTTACAACCGCTGCCACGGTGCGTGTTTCGGCGGCCGCCAACGAAATCAAGACCGCTGCCGATGCTGCCAAAGCTCTCGAGCCTCTGGCAGGGCGCTACGCTTTTCTGCTTTTTGCGGCGGGAATCGTCGGAACCGGAATGCTTGCGATCCCTGTACTGGCTGGCTCAGCGGCTTACGCGGTGTCCGAGCTCTTCAAGTGGCGGGCGAGCCTTGAAAGCAAACCAAGCCGCGCGCGAAAATTCTATTACGTCATTGCCGCCGCAACGATCCTGGGTCTCTGTCTGAACCTCTTTGGCTTCAATCCAATCCGAGCTTTGTTTCTGTCGGCACTGCTTAATGGCCTGGTCGCTGTACCCTTCATGTTCTTACTCATGCTGATTTCGATGAACCCGGCCATCGTCGGCAAATTTCAGTTGCCCTTGTACTTGCGCCTCATTGGTTGGGTGGCAACAGGTCTCATGGCAGCCGCCGCGCTTGCTTTCATTGCGACCGTTCTTCAGGGATTTTGGGCTCGATAGTTTATTTTGGCGGCTCTCCTTGCAGATTGTTTCGTTCCTGTTCTCAGGATTTTTCTTCCGCTTGGTGCGACGCTACGTCTCGTCGTAAGTTCCGCGCTTTTCGCCTTCGGCGCGACCCAACAGCAACGTCTACAGGAACGTCGAGACATGCCTACAGGATGTAACGCATCGATGATGCCTCCCGCTTGGCAGTAGCCTAGCGAACTAGCTGGCCCCAAATTCACGGGGGAACCGTTTATGAAAGCCGTCAGCTACGAAAGCATGGAAAAAATGGCGGTATCATCGCGCGCCAAGCCTGCTTTGAAGGCGCCGACCGATGCCTTGATTATCAGTGGCAAGGCCAAACCAGGAAAAATCGGGAGCTACCATACTTCTATCGACGATGTGCCCGACGCCTATAAGAAATTTGATAAACGGATCGAGGGTTACACAAAAGTCTTGATCCGCATGAACGGGTCGAAAATCTCAGCCGCCTCGGCCTGAAGTAGTTTCGTTTCCAGTCACAATAAGTCGAAGGACAAGAGGAGGAGCAATGCCGAGATACGGAAAAGCTGCTGGCAAATCTGTTAAAAGCGCTATGACGCGTCGAAAGCATGGAACGCTAAAGTCCGGAAAAGGTGGCAAGGGCGGCCGTGTAAAAAGTAGATCACAGGCGATCGCCATAGGGCTCTCCGAAGCCAGAAAAAAGGGCGCGAAGGTACCCAGAAAAAAATCGAGCTGAATCGCAGTGTAAGTCGCTGCAATTCCGGCGGAGTCGTCTCCGCCTCAGTGTACCGGGCACAGGTGCGCGAGTCCGAGTATTCGCGCCGTCTTGACATGGAAACCAGGCCAAAAGCGATTTTAGCCGCGATTTCTGCCAATCTGGTGATTGCTGGCTCCAAGTTTATCGCTGTGTATTTCAGCAGGAGCGCAGCAATATTCTCGGAGGGTATCCTTGCATTGGACATTTTGTTCAGACGAACGCTATCGGCAAACGAAGTCGCGAGCGCCATAGATCGAATCGAGAAGTCGGTGCGCACGGAATTTCCCAAAATTCGCCATATCTACCTGGAGGCCGATGCGCTCAGCGCGCCAGTTCGAAGTGACGGCACATTCACTGCGCAATACCGTGCCGAACGGACAAGCTGACTGAACATCGCCACGAGAGTTGAGAGGAGGAATCAAATGGCGACGATTCGAAAAAAATTGAAAAGAAGGAAGTCAAAGGTTGTGCCGAGTATAGTACGACGAACTGAAGGACGCGCTATGTCGGAAGTCGACTTTAAGGGCCCCAACGTGAACAAACGCCATCGCAAACCCGATGAAATTTATGGCGACATCTCCATTCCTGACTCCGCCCGCAAAGAGTAACGCCGTCAGGCCCAATCGGCTTCAACCGAAAACTTTTCATTTGAGCAATGCGTGGCACAGATTATCGTCTGTCCGAAGAACATTAGCCTGGGAGCCAGCCCTCCGGGTGTTCGGACGGATGTACTGTACAGTTATCTATGGACATGATGAAATGACGTGTGAAATTGCCTGCCGAGTCGGTTTTTCCCTCGCTAGACACAGCTCTCCACTGCAGCGCAGCTAGTGTTTTCAGTGGCTTACGAACTCTTTCGCAATACGCTTACGCACACATTCGCTCGACCCGAGGAATCGCAGATTTTCTGCCTTTGTTTTCAAGCACTTACACACACTTTTTGGACGGCCGCGCGCTATCTCTCATCTTTTCTTCCACTTCCACACACTTGGGGAAAAAACAGGGTACACCCTCCGTCACTCGCCGCCCCTTCGGCGTACAATCATCCGCCGTGCTCACACGTCTGACGGGATTCTCTTATGTCTGCAATTCGTGAAACCGGGCAAGCGGCCGACTCGTCTGGTTCGACGTTACGAGAATTGTTCGATCACCAGCGGGCCGCATTCCATTCCGGGGCCCCCGATTATGCCAAGCGGCTCGAATCGCTGAAGTCCCTTGAAGGAGCGGTACTCGAACGCCAGTCGGAAATTGTTCGTGCGGTGAACGAAGATTTTGGCGGCCGCGCGCGGCAAGAAACACTCCTGCTCGAATTGGCGCCGCTTGTGGACTCCATCCGGCACACGAAACGCCACCTTGCCAAATGGATGAAGCGGCGAAAAGTCGCCGCGAGCTTCAATTTTTTTCCTGCGAGAGCCCAAATCATTTACCAACCATTGGGAGTGGTCGGGATTATCGGCGCGTGGAATTATCCGGTGTTTCTCACGCTGTCGCCGTTGATTGACGCGATCGCTGCGGGGAATCACGCGATGCTGAAACCTTCCGAGCTGGCGCCGCGAACCGCGGAACTCCTCAAAAATATGATTGCATCGATCTTCCCCCAAGAATACATCTCAGTCGTTACCGGAGACGCGAGTATGGCTGCGGCGTTCTCTTCGTTGCCGTTCGACCACTTGCTCTTCACTGGCTCAACGCGTGTTGGGAAATTAATCATGCGCGCCGCAAGCGAAAATCTGACGCCGGTGACACTGGAGCTCGGAGGCAAATCTCCGGTAATCGTTCACTCGGATTTTCCTTTGCAGACTGCTGTCGAAAGAATTCTCGCTGGGAAACTGTACAACGCGGGGCAAACTTGTCTCGCTCCCGACTACGTATTCGTCCACGAGTCTCAGCGTGACGCCTTCGCGGAGCTGTCGCGCGATGTCGCGCAGCGTCTGTATGCTACATGGAGGGGAAACTCCGATTACACCCGCATCATCAACCGTTCACACTACGATCGACTGACCGGTTACATAGAAGACGGAGTGGCTCGAGGAGCGCGCGCAATTCCGCTCGGAAGCAATACCGAAGGATGCAATTCAGAAAACCGCGTTTTTCCTCCCGTCGCGCTCCTGGATGTTGACGATTCGATGCTCGTGATGCAGGAAGAGATTTTTGGTCCGATTCTCCCGATCTTGACCTACCGAAACCTTGATGACGCACTGAAATACGTCAACGACCATCCTCGTCCTCTGGCATTTTATTATTTCGATTACGATCGAGATCGTACCGCGGGGATGTTGCGCTCAACGATTGCGGGCGGCGTCACAGTGAACGACGTCATTTTTCACGTCGCGCAAAACAATTTGCCGTTTGGAGGCGTAGGCCCAAGCGGCATGGGTAATTATCACGGAGAAGCGGGATTTCACGCGTTCTCGAAGCAGAAGGGTGTGCTGATTCAGAGTAGATTCAGCACGCTGAGTTTTCTCAGGCCGCCTTACGGCCGCCTTACTGATCGCGTGATTCGCTTTCTGTTGCGGAAGTGAGTGCGTCACGATTGCGTGTTCGCGTTAGACTCGATCGATCGCGAGCGAAACGCCTTGCCCCACACCGACGCACATTGTAGCCAAGGCTCGCTTTGCTCCCGTTTTTTGCAACTGGTGCACAGCGGTCAACACCAAACGCGCGCCGCTCATTCCGAGTGGATGGCCGAGCGAAATAGCTCCGCCATTCGGGTTGACGTGTGGCGCGTCATCCGCAATTCCGAGCTGGCGCAGACACGCAAGCGATTGACTGGCGAAAGCCTCGTTCAGTTCGATGAAATCAAAATCGCCGATGGAAACTTGTAACCGCGAAAGAAGTTTCTTCGTGGACGGCACCGGCCCGATTCCCATAATCCGTGGCGGCACCCCTGCGGCTGCCATTCCCAATACGCGTGCGCGCGGCGTGAGCCCGTGGCGTTTCACGGCTTCTTCAGAAGCAAGGATGATTGCCGCCGCGCCGTCGTTTACGCCCGAAGCATTTCCGGCAGTGACGGTTCCGGGAGTTCTAAACGCAGGCTTAAGCTTCGCAAGGGCATCCAGCGTTGTGTCCGCGCGCGGATGTTCATCGCTCGCAACACACGTGGGTCCTTTCTTTCCTGGAATCTCTACGGGGACGATTTCTTCCGCAAGAAATCCGCTCGCTTGTGCACGCACTGCACGCTGATGGCTTCTCAACGCAAAAGCGTCCTGGTCTTCCCTCGTTACGCCGAATTCCTCCGCGACGTTTTCTCCGGTTTCCGGCATGGAGTCCACGCCATACTGTTTCTTTATCAGCGGGTTGATGAAGCGCCAGCCGATCGTCGTATCGTAAATTTCCGCGGACCGTGAAAAGGCCGCCTCCGCCTTGCCCATCACAAATGGTGCACGCGACATGGACTCGATGCCGCCGGCAATCACGAATTCCGATTCGCCCGCTGCGATCGCGCGCGCTGCGGTTCCGATGGCTTCCATACCTGAAGCGCAAAGACGATTTACCGTTACGCCCGGCACGCTCTGCGGAATTCCCGCAAGCAGCAGTGCCATTCGCGCGACATTGCGATTGTCTTCGCCAGCTTGGTTGGCGCAGCCTAGAGCGACCTCGTCCAGTTGCTCCCAATCCGCTTTCCGATTTCGACTTAACAGCGCGCGAAGTGGAATAGCAGCGAGATCATCAGTCCGAATAGACGAAAGGGAACCGCCGTATCGACCAATCGGAGTTCTAACTACATCACAAATGAAAGCTGTTTTCATTTACGCCGCCGTGAAATTTCCGTGCGCTAACTTCGTACGCCGTTCCAGATCCCGCAAAGTTTCCAGCTCCGTTTTCGTTGGCACTGGAGTTTCTTTCAGCTCCGGCGCAAAACGAATTTCCCACTCCGTCGCTTTCTTAATCTGTTCCGCGCTTATGCCCGGATGGAGTTGCGTGACGGTCAGTTCTTTCGTAACGGGATCGGGTTCCATCAAGCAGAGATCCGTCACTACCGCAACCGGTCCTTTACCGGGAAGATTCAGACGGCGTCTGGCATCGCCACCGTCGAGATAGCCGACCGAAGTCACAAAATCGAGTTTTTTCACGAACGCCCGAGCCGATTGCTTCAGCACCAGAACCACTTGGCCTGCGCAGCTCGCAATTTCCGGCGCACCACCTGCGCCGGGAAGCCTCGTGCCCGGTTTTTTGTAGTCGCCGATCACCGTGGTATTAATGTTCGCAAAGCGGTCAATTTGCGCAGCGCCGAGAAATCCAACATCTACCCGGCCGCCTTGCAACCAGTAGCGGAAAATTTCCGGTGTCGAGACCACCGTATCTGCTGTCTCGGCGAGGTTCCCATCGCCGATCGAGAGCGGAAGTACCGAAGGTTTCGCTCCGATGGGGCCCGATTCGTAAATCAAAACAATATCCGGCGCGTGGGTTAGCCGCGCGAGATTCGCAGCGGTGGACGGCAGACCGATGCCAACAAAACACACCGCGCCATTTTTCAAAAGTCGCGCCGCTGCGATGGTCATGATCTCGTTTGTCGTGTATCCAGAGGGAGTCATCACGTTTCCTGGGAAACCGAATCGGCGAGCACCTGCCGAAACTCTTCAAAATGTTCTGTATCAAGGATGTGGACTTTGACCCATTTTTGAAACATTTCGCGATCGCGCGCGATGGCGTCCCATGCCTGATAAAAACGATTGTCCCGCTCGTAATATCCATGCGCATAGGAGGGGAACGCTCCGCCCGGAACGCGACAAACTGCCGATATCGTCCAATGTGGAAGGATGCACGCATTGGGCCAAGCATTCAGTTCGTCGACGACTTCTTCAACCGTGACGATGGCTCTTTTCGCAGCCAATACCGCTTCTTTCTGGACGCCAAGAATTCCCCACAATAGAATATTTCCCTTGCGATCGGACTTCTGCGCGTGAATCACAGTGACGTCCGGCCGAATCGAGGGCACGGCCGCGAGTGATTCTCCCGTGAAGGGACACTGAATGAATTTTATTTTGTCGTTGTGTTTCGGAAGATCGGAGCCCGCATACGCGCGCAGTACGGCGAACGGGAGATTCGACGCTCCCGCTACGTAAGCGTTCGCAAGATCTCCGTGCCCATGTTCCTGAATTTCAAGCGGCGCGGGCCAGTCGTGCTCTACGGCATCCCGCAATCGGTGTAGGGAACCGACTCCCGGATTTCCACCCCACGAAAAAATTAATTTCTTCGCGCAACCGGCACCGATGAGTTGATCGTAAATTACGTCCGGCGTCATGCGCACCAGGGTCAGATTCTTCCGTTGCTGCCGAATGACTTCATGTCCAGCGGCAAAGGGAATCAGATGAGTGAAACCTTCCATCGCGACAACGTCACCATCGCGCACCAGGCCCGCAATCGCTTCGCGAAGAGTCGTAATTTCCGCCATTGGAAACTTGGAATTTGGGTGGACCGGGCTTCAGCGCCGGTCCATCTTCTCCGGTCTTGATGATACACGGAAGAACGCCAAGGCCTGCAGCGCCATGCCCATAGAGCCCGTTATCGGTGAAAAAATATTTATTGCTTCCTGGCCGCGGTATTGAACGTCTCCGGTGGATCGAGTGAACACGCTTGCCAGAACGCCGGATCGGAAAGTTTCCCTTGTTGCCATTGTGCTAGGGAAGCGAGAGTTGCCGACGCCTGGCCCCCATCCGGCGAATCGAAAACGACGACAACCCCAGCCGTAACGGTATCTGTTTCGGAATGCTCTTTCGACGCGCGCACGAACAGTTCCTTCACGAAGTTGCGCTTCTCGCGAGCGGGCGTTTCAAGGGTTGGCGATTGCGCTGGCTGTACTGAATACACTTTCACAGTTTTGCCGCGCAACGGCTCCCAATTTCCGGAAAACACTCCAATTTCTTCGCGTGTAATACGAAATATCTCAACAGGCTTCGTGCCGCCTGCGGACACGGCCGCAGCGTCATCTGGGAATTCAAGCTGAGTCCTACGAATCCAGCCGCGCGAATCTCCAGAAATTCGCACGTGCACCCATTCACCGCGTATCTCGACCATCTCGAACTGGTCCTTTTCCATGGCCGCGAACAGGGGTTTGCTAGCTTCCTCCGGTCGCGCGTAGACGGGAGTTCCGTTTTTCCTGATCGCCACCAGATTGCCGGGTTTTGTCTGGCTGTCAAATAGTTCCTGCAGATTTTGTAGCGCATTATTCAGCTGTTGGACGCGCTTTTCTGCTGCCTCGCGCTTTTTTTTCAGACCTTCAATTTCTGTTTCGGTTACGGGTTCGGCGCTGGTCATTCCTTCCGCTCGATGCAAATCCTTTGGCGTTCCGCCTGCAACTCGTGGTGACGGTGAGCCAAGCGGAATCGCCGGTCCCAAAGTTAAGTTGTACTTTGGCTGCGGAGTAGTCTTCGTACCACTAGAGCCAGGGCCTTCCAGTGCTTCTTGAATTCGGTCCAACGCATCATTTTCGAGGCGGCCATTAGAAGTCAGGATCTGATAGCCCGATCTCTGTTTGTCGGGATCGTCGTACCACGCGGTAATTCTTGCGCTGACGCGGACTGAGGTTTCGCCGGAAAGCGAAGGGATCACCTGAAACAAACATTGGTAGTAGGCACGCTCGTAGCGCTCGACGGGTTGCCGCGTTTGCCCAACGAATCCCTCAAGGGCCGGCAATTTTCCGCTAGAGTGC